>UMAP01056862.1_pt1 | contig 57505 bp, 58 predicted proteins | sample 1963731 | NCBI WGS metagenome assembly UMAP01 (sample SAMEA4835918, study PRJEB28245) | human gut metagenome | biome: gut microbiome; material: fecal sample | place: Denmark | collected 2008 | reverse complement strand
GCACCCGCCGCCTTGTAACTTAAAGGGGAACACGAGTAATTAAATATTACTCGATTTCAATATATTTTGTAGTATCAACTTCTTTTTGAGGCTGAACTTTAGGAATTGTCAAGGTCAAAATACCATGCTTAAACTCGCCCTTGATATCGCTTTCCTTAACGTCGCCAACATAGAAGCTTCTCTCACACTCGCCGGCATAACGTTCCTTACGAATGTATTTTGTATTTTTCTTTTCGCTCTCCTCGTCAAGTCCTTTGGCTGCCTTAACAGTCAAATAACCGTCTTTAAGAGAAACCTTAACCTCGTCCTTAGAAAATCCCGGCAAATCCATTTCCATAATGTAACTGTCGTCGGATTCCTGGACATCTGTTTTCATAAGGTTCTTACTCCTATGACCATAGAGTTTCTTTTCAAGCTTATCCATTTCATTATTATCATAAAACGGAAAATCAAAAAAGTCATCGAACAAATCTTTACCAAATACGCTAGGCATCAACATAAGTCATCGCTCCTTTCATAAAAAACACCATACATTTAACTATATGTGACTACCTGTTTTCTATGAACTCGGGGATGAGAAAACAAAGCGGAGTTTTTAAGGCTTTCGCCTTTTTTCTTCTCTTAACTTTCTTTCCTTTCGTTCTGTCTACACTATAGCACCATAAATTAGCACTGTCAAGTCGAGAGTGCTAATATTAATAATTAATTCACAATTAGACATTGTTTTGTATAATTTTCTATTTACGGTTTCTTCTTTACTTTAACGCTTGAAAGCGGTGTATTGATATTAATAAATTAATATGATAAAATTTAAAAACACACTTGCTATAAGAAAGGAAAAATATATGGCAACAAGAGAACAATTCGGCTCACGACTTGGATTTATATTGGTTTCGGCAGGATGCGCAATAGGCATCGGCAACGTTTGGAAATTCCCTTACATTACGGGAATGTACGGCGGTGCGGCATTTATATTAATGTATCTTGCATTTTTAGTTATACTCGGTCTTCCGATTATGGTATGCGAATTTACCGTAGGTCGTGGAAGCCAAATGGGTATGGGCAAAGCTTTTGAAAAGCTTGAACCTAAAGGAACAAAGTGGCATCACTTAAAATGGATAAGCATTTTGGGCAGCTACCTTCTTATGATGTTTTACACAATGGTAGGCGGCTGGATGCTTTACTACGCATATATGGAAGCGACAGGCAAACTTGCCGGGCTTGACAATACTGCCGTTTCGGGCGCATTTAGCAATATGCTTTCCACCCCGCAGACCATGGCGCTTTGGGCAATAATCGCAATCGTCATTTCTTTCGGTGCTTGTGCTTTCGGCGTTCAAAAAGGTGTTGAAAAAGTAACAAAGGTAATGATGATTTTGCTTCTTGTACTTATGATTGCACTTGCAGTCAATTCCGTTTTCCTGCCAAATGCAAGCGAGGGAATTAAATTTTACCTTGTGCCCGATTTCAAATCTGTCAAGCAAGTAGGTATCGGCAACGCAGTATTTGCCGCAATGAGCCAGGCATTCTTCACATTAAGTCTCGGTATCGGCGCTATGGAAATTTTCGGCAGTTATCTTGATAAAAAGAAAAGGATTACAGGAGAGGCAGTTAATATCGTTTTGCTTGACACATTTGTTGCGCTAATGGCAGGCTTTATCATTATTCCTGCTTGCTTTGCATTCGGTGTTCAACCCGACTCAGGTCCTTCGCTTCTTTTCATTACTCTTCCGAATTTATTTAACAGTATGAAAGGCGGCAGAATTTGGGGAACGCTTTTCTTCATCTTTATGTCATTTGCGGCTCTTTCGACTATCATTGCAGTATTCGAAAACATTATTGCAATGTTTATGGATATGTGCTCTTGGAGCAGAAAAAAATCTGTTGCGGTTAATTTTGTACTTATAACTGCTCTTTCAATGCCGGCTATTTTAGGTTTCAATCTTCTTTCAAACATTCAGCCACTCGGCGAAGGCAGTTCAATTATGGACCTTGAGGATTTCCTTGTTTCCTCTAACCTTTTGCCTCTCGGAAGCCTTGCATTTGTTATGTTCTGTGTAAGAAAGAACGGCTGGGGCTTTGAGAATTTCATTAAAGAGGCTAACCACGGCGACGGAATCAAATTCCCGCATTGGATAAGACTTTATATGCAATACATTTTACCTGTTATAGTAACTATAATTTATCTTAAAGGATATTACGATACGTTCAAGTCAAAGGGAACGGCAATGCTTGTCGGTTGGTTCATCTTTGCAGCCTTCCTCCTTGCAGTAATATTCGGCATTTCAATATTTACAGGCAGAAAGAAAAAAGCACAATAATAAAAACTAAGGATTAGATAAGCGTATTAATTTACGAATATCTAATCCTTTTCTTTTTGCCTACTTATTCACAACCGAAATTATTTACAACTTTCAATTAATTCTTTAAGTTCTTCCTTTGGTTGAAAACCTACCGTTCTTGTAACCTCTTCTCCGTTTGCAAAAACTACAATAGCAGGAATGCTTTGAATATCAAATTGATATGCCAAATCCCTGTTTTCGTCAACATCTGCCGAAAAGAAATCAACCTCGCCGTCCATTTCGTCGGAAAGTTCCTCTATAATAGGGGCAAGCATTTGGCACGGACCGCACCACACGGCAGAAAAATCAACAACCGCAAGCTTGCTGTTTAATACGTCTGTAAAATCGCTGTTTTTAATTTCTTCAATCATTTGTTATTCTCCTTTATTTTGATTTGCAAGGTAGGAAACGGCTGAAAGTGCCGCAACATTCCCCTGCCCTGCTGCTTTAATATATTGATACGGTTTGCCGGCAATATCTCCGCAGGCAAAAAGACCGTTAATATTCGTTTTCATCTGTAAATCAACAATTACGTGTGCCCCGTCTGTTTTAAGCCCCGGCACAAGCTTATCGGCGGCGATGCTGTCCCTAATTACAAAAGTAGAAAAAGCGTCATATTCACCGTTTTGGCAAGCTATTTTTTCAGCCTTATTTTCACCGATAAATCCAATCGGCACATCGTTTATTATTTCAATATTTTCTATTTTGTCAAAAACCTTAGGCTCAAAATCATAAAGCGGAAAATATTTGACCTTTCGGCACGTTTCGCTCAAAAATTTTGCATCCTCCTCGGCTTCCTTGCTGTAAGCAATAACTCCGACATCCTTATCCTTGCAAAAATGAGCGTCGCAGGTTGCACAGTAGCTTACTCCCCTGCCGACGAATCCATCCTCATTTTTAAGCGTTTTTGACTGAATAACGCCTGTTGCAAGTATCAATGAAGAACATTCAATCATTTCCTTGCCGACTTGAAGAGCAAAATACTTGCCCATAGAATAAACAGCATTCACCTTTTTATCCGTGATTTCTATATCAAGACTTTCAAGATGCTTTTTCATATCATTTGCAAGTTCGTTTCCCGTTACATTTGGCAAGCCGGTATAGTTTTTTATTGAATGAGCCTTTACCATTTTTTCGCTTAAATCTTTATTGCCGAAAAGGATAATATTTTTATTTCTTATCTTAGCGGTAATTGCGGCAGAAATGCCCGCAGGCCCCGTTCCGACAATTCCTATATCATATCTCATAAATTATAATATCTCCGATTTTTGTTATATTATTACTCGATTCATCTTAGTTATACACATTTTTCTGACAAATGTCAATATCTGCAATTATTTATTAATATATTAATCGACTAATAACTTAGCCTATTGACAAGGTAGGTTAAGAAATATATAATCTTATAAAATAATAAATTAAACAATTTTATTGGTGGTGCAGTTATGTTAAACCGTTTTTCAAGAACTGAATTATTGGTAGGAAACGAAGCTATGGAAAAGCTTAAAAATTCACGTGTGGCAGTTTTCGGCATCGGAGGTGTCGGAGGATACACTGTTGAAGCGTTAGTCAGAAGCGGCATCGGCACTATTGATATTATTGATGACGATAAGGTTTGCCCAACCAATATTAACAGGCAGATTATTGCCACAACAGACACGATAGGAAAATTCAAGGTTGACGTTGCAGAGGAAAGAATTAAATCAATCAATCCCGATTGTATTGTATATAAGCACCAAACATTTTATTCAAGCGAAACGGCAGACGAATTTGATTTTTCAAAATATGATTATGTAGTTGATGCAATTGATACGGTGTCGGGCAAAATCGCACTTGTTATGCAGGCAAAGGAGCATAACACACCTATCATCTGCTCAATGGGTGCAGGAAATAAGATGGACCCAACCGCTTTTGAAGTATCGGATATTTACAAAACAAGCGTTGACCCGCTTGCAAGAGTTATGAGATATGAGCTTAAAAAGCGCAAGGTTCGCAAGCTTAAGGTAGTTTATTCAAAAGAAATTCCGATTAAGCCGACGGAGGATACGAAAAACAGTTGCAAACACCATTGCGTTTGCCCTCCGGGAACTGAGAGAAAATGCACTGCAAGAAGGCAGGTGCCCGGCAGTAATGCATTTGTTCCGTCAACAGTCGGATTAATTATCGCAGGCGAGGTTATTAAGGACCTTATCAAAAAATAAATTGTTCAGGTAAGCATTATGAAAAAATACGAAGAAATAAGCATAAGTGAAATGCTTGAATTAAAAAGTGACGAATATGTTGTTATTGATATCAGAGACGAAATAGCATTTACTTACGGCACAATCAACGGGGCAGTTAACATTCCGCAAAATCAGCTTAAGGAAAGGCTTGATACTCTCCCAACAGATAAGCTTCTGATTATCTGTTGCAAAAGCGGAATTATCAGCGACCCCGTTGCAGAAAATTTAAGAGAGCACGGCTTTAATGCAGCTAATTTAAAAGAGGGCTACTACGGCTATATGCTTGCAAATCTTAAGAGCGGTAACGACAGAGCCAAGGATGTTGAAAGAAGCATAAACAAAAAATTCCACAAAGGAATTTGGAGCAAATTCACCGCCGCAATAAACGATTATCAGCTTGTTGAGGAAGGTGATAAAATTGCCGTTTGCATTTCAGGCGGCAAGGATTCTATGCTTATGGCAAAGCTTTTTCAAGAGCTTAAAAGGCACAACAAATTTCCGTTTGAGGTAGTATACCTTGTTATGGACCCCGGCTACAGCCCCGAAAACAGAGAAATCATTGAGAAAAATGCAAAGCTTTTAAATGTTCCGATAACAATTTTTGAGTCAAATATTTTTGAATCCGTACTCCACGTTGAAAAATCCCCCTGCTATCTCTGCGCAAGAATGAGAAGAGGTCATCTTTATAATAAAGCAAAGGAACTTGGTTGCAATAAAATTGCCCTCGGCCATCATTATGATGATGTTATAGAAACAATTTTAATGGGTATGCTCTACGGCGGTCAGGTGCAAACTATGATGCCTAAACTTCATTCAACAAACTTTGAGGGTATGGAGCTTATTCGCCCTATGTATCTTATCCGTGAAAACGAGATTAAACGTTGGAGAGATTATAACGATTTGCATTTCATTCAATGCGCCTGCAAGTTTACGGATACCTGCACCTCCTGCAATCCCGACAATGCATCAAAAAGGCAGGAAATCAAAAATATGATTAAGCAAATGAGCAAAATCAATCCGCAGGTTGAAAGCAATATTTTTAAAAGCGTTGAAAATGTAAATCTTGATACCGTAATTGCTTTTAAAAAAGACGGAGTAAAACATAACTTCCTTGAAAAATACAAAAATAAAGAAAAAGAATAATTTTTCTATTGACTTTTTTATATAAATATGATAGTATTATTCAGCACTAAGCGATACGGCTGTATTAGTCACACCGCTTTGAATAATATAGAGGTATAGTGTAACGGTAACACTCCGGACTCTGACTCCGTCATTTAAGGTTCGAATCCTTATACCTCTGCCAATACCTCGGAACATTCGTGTTCCGAGGCTTTTTTATGCCCGAATACTGCTTTTTATGGCGGTATTCGGGCATTCTTTCTTTGCCTTAAAACATCGTGAGAGTTTTTGAGAGATTTTAAGAGACGGCTTATTTCAAAATTCCAAAGTAATTTTAGTGCGATTTAGGGCATTTATGACTGAGACTTTTGAGAGACATCGCTCAAATCAAAATCGTAACACGAATTGAAATGAGCAAAAAATTTGAGGGCTTGAATCCTAAAACCTCTTTTTATTTCACTGTATTTTTTTATTTTTGCGTTTGCTTTTTATTAATATTTTTAAAACGGTATTTAAAAAGAGTGAGCAATATAAACGCTCACTCTTTCTTAATTAATAAACTACTATATTATAATCTTTTGCAATCATTTCATAGTATATTTAACAACATTGAAATAATTTTATCTTTTTCAATATCGCTGACAATTATCAAAACAGTACCTGTTAGCATTTCATAATCTTTGGAATATCATATATTTCACATATCCTTTTCATCTATATTCTCCTTGATTTTTGATTTATGAATTTTCAAAAATCAAAGATTATGGATATTTAGCTATGTAACATAACCACATACAACTAAAAATGAATAAAAAAATACGCCTTGTGAAAATTCATCAGGCGTATAGCTTATTTATATGTGATTTTAATATTGTCTATATCTTGCCATAAAAGCTTTTGACCACAGCAGGAGCAGTAATTTGTATATTCTCGCTCTATCGCTTTATGACATCTCGGACAAACTGGAAACATCAAATTAGCTTTTGATATGTAAATAGCTTGTTCAATTTTCATAGGCATTCTGTATTTACATTTTCCTATTTTGCAACGAGTAAGAGCAAGCCCTCTATGCCGGAGAGCTTGCTCTTTTTTCGTTGTACACCTTTTTAATTTTACCTGCGCCAATAAGTACACCTTCGAGTATTAAACTTGCACAACACGGTGCAAATACAACATTAAATTTAAAAATAAATGATACGATTATCGCAACAATAATCAGCGATAATATTATCCAAGATATTTTGCGAAAATATTTATATTCCTTGTCATTTAAAGGCTTTTCCGGTGTATCAAGCGGACAAAGAATGAATATTAAAGTAGCAAATACAAAAGATATACTAAGTAATGCAATTCTAATATCATACATTTTTGATAGCTTGATAAGCACTATGCAGCATAAAATTGATAAGGTGGATAATATTTCGCATTTTGTTTCAGTCTTGGCATGAAAGCCACCGGCAAATTGCCTAATTAAAAAAAATGCAAAGAAAAAAACAACGCTTTGTAAAAACGCACTAAATATTGCACCTATTATTGATGTAATAATCAAAAAAAATATATTTGAATAAAAAACAAAAAATCCATACTGATAAATTGAAATTTTGTCATAAAATATATTGTCGTTTTCCACAAATTTTTCTGCTGTTTTCCGTGCCAACTTTCCAATCATTATTTAATTTTACTGAGTGCCTTCAGTTCAGCTGGCATTTGAGGCTGAAAAATAGCAAGACTTGTTGTACTATTAACATTTGTTTTAAGTGTGCTGGAAACCATTTTATCCACCATTTTAATAAATATTTTTCTCATTATTACTACCTCCTTTGTATCAATTAGTATTTATTTTGATATTTAATTTATATCAAACCCTTAAATAAAAATCAACAAATTATGATAAATGATTACAAATAATCAACTAATTGCAAAATTATGAAGTACCACGAAACTATTTCTGTATTCCTTAATATTTTACAATTATTTCAAAACTATTTCGCTATTAGTTTGTTCTATTTATAAAATATAAGTGTTAGCATATATTTTATAAGGAAGGAAAGCAATATGGAACAACAATTAAAGCAAATTGGAAAAAGGATTGCAATTTGTCGAAAGAATTTAGATTTAAGTCAAAAAGATTTTGCTTCAAAATTAAATATTTCAAATAATCATCTTTCAAATATTGAAAATGGTAAATCTGCGCCAAGTTTCATGTTGTTTATGGATATTTGTTCTGTATTAAACGTAAATATCGAATATATTGCAACTGGAAGAGTATATCCTGATTTAGATAAAGAAATAATCGAAAAAATAAAAAGGTGTTCAGATGAAGATAAAATTAAAATATCAGGTATTGTTGATGTTTTCCTAAAATAATGTCACTTGCAATTAAATACCCATTATCGTATAATCAATTTATGGTTATACGATTTTTTATTTAGGAATGATAATATGAAAATAGCAATATGTGATGATATAACAGAATACAGACTTTCAATAAAGGCATTTGCAAATGAATATTTTAAAATTCATAATATAGAGTATATAATTGATGATTTTAAAAATGGAACGGACTTATTAAATTCGCAAGTTAATTATGATATTCTTTTTCTCGATATAGAATTAGGTGATTCAAACGGAATCGAAATTGCTAAAAATATGCAATCAAAAGATAAGCATACAGTAATTTTAATTGTAACTTCTTATCGTCAATATTTAGATGACGCTATGGACATTAATGTCACACGCTATATTGATAAGCCAGTAACACAAGGACGCATATTTTCTGCCCTCGATAAAGCATTATCGATAATTAATGAAAGCATTATTACATTCACAACAAAAGATAATCAAATTATACGTCTTAGGTGTTCGGATATAGTCTATGCTGAAGCAAAATTCAAGAGTGTATATGTCTATACTAAAAACTCACATTACAGAATCAAGGAACCAATCAAAAAACTGCGTACTATTTTAAATTCCACTTGTTTTGCAGCTCCACACAACAGTTATATTGTTAATCTTAATTATATAACTAACTTTAAGCGCAAAGAAATAATATTAGCGTTTCCGTATAGTGATATTAAAATTCCAATAGCCACAAGAAAGCAAGCTGATTTTAAAAAACATTTTTTAAATTTTATTAATGAGGATATTAAAAATGACTAAAATAATTATTGATATATTCATGTATCTGTTTGAGTTTATGTTGTTTTGGAATTATTCAAACACACTATTTGAACCAAAAAAGAATACAAAAATTAGGCTTTTTTTAATGCTTTTAAATACACTGGTTTTATGTACTATATATCAGTTCAATATTACATATTTAAATGTTATTTTAATGTTCATTACTTATTCCTTGCTTCTTTTTTCTTTATATAATGTTTCATTTAAAACAGCTATATTTCATTCTTTAATTTTTATGGTAGTTATGCTGGCATCCGAGATATTTATAATGGTGATATGTTCAATATTGTTCAATGATTTTAATGCTTTGGAGAACAACATATCAGTTTATCTTTTTTCTGCAATTACAAGTAAATTAATTTATTTTGCAATAATAATGGCAATATTAAAAGCCTTTGCTCAAAAAGAAAGCGCAGAACAAGCCAACAAATTTTTTTGGTTGCTTTTTGTAATGCCTTTAACTAGTATAATGGTATTGCTTTGTTTCAGGTATATAACCTATCAAATGAAACTTACACATTTTTTTAGTTTTTTGTGGGCGATTTCTTGTTTAGGTCTTTTATTTGCTAATATACTTGTGTTTGCAATATATGAATATTCTCTAAAAAGTACAAAAGAACTTTACGAACTAAAAACAATTAGCTATCAAGAGGAACAAGATAAAAAATATTACGAAATATTAGAACAAACAAATAAAGAAATGCATTTATTTTCGCATGATATAAAAAATCATTTGATACAAATTAGGAATCTTGAAGATATTAATGCCATTCAAGATTATGTTGATAAATTATACCCGAATATTGAACACTTTTCTCGTATAGGTATAAGTAAAAACAAAATGTTAGATTTAATAATCAGTAAGTATTCAAGACTTTGCGAGAGTAAAAATATTCAATTTGATATTGATGTGAAAACGGCAAATCTTTCTTATATTGATGATGTTGATTTGTCTACTTTGATGAATAACATATTGGATAATGCAATAGAAGCGGCAGAAAAATCCAACAGCAAATTTGTTCAGTTATATTTATTTTCTAAAAACGCTATGTATGATGGATTACTTATAAAAAACAGTTGCGATTTTGCTCCCATAAATAAAGACGGAATTTTAAATACAACTAAAAATAATAAATCATTTCATGGCTTTGGTACAAAAAGTATCAAAAATATAATAAAGAAATATGATGCAATTTATGATTGGAAATATGATGAAAAATCAAAAATATTTGAAACAAATATAGTATTTTCAAAAAAATAAGACACTCCGTTAAAATGTCTCGGTTAATTCCGGGGCATTTTTTATTTTTGCTTATTTTCTGCATTTATCTTCTATTTTTCTGCATTTATCAAAATGTATTGAAAAAACAAGATTTTTTATATATAAAATAGATGTATTAAATTTGACGAATAGAGGTGAATTCTGATGTTTTAGTTAGACTGTTATTAAACTGAAAGCAAATCACAATGCAAACCAATATTACAGAGCACTTGCTCAAAAGAAAGGACAAACATTATGAAACATGCAAAAATCTTTTTGACTTTTTTGATAATTCTTAGTTGCTTTACAGCAGGCTTTTCAATGACTGCCCTTGCAGGAAACGACAATGTTGCATTTTCATTTACTATGAAAGCAAACTCAGCAAGGAACTATACCGGAAATAGGTATAGAGAAACCACAAGAACAAACAATCCGTGGAAAGTGAATATGACCGGCAGCACCGAGGGAAATAATACACAAGCATATTACTTTTTGGCAAGCAACGGTGCGCGGAGGATACAATATTCAGACCAACATCTTGTTAAAGCCGGAAGCGGAAACCATTATTATAAAGCTTATGCCGAAGCGTCAAAGCAAGGAGTGTCATTAGGCTGCAAAAACAATAATAATGTAAACAAAAGCTATACAGTAGCAGGTTATTGGGATGAAGAAACCGGCGGAACAATATAACAATATAAAATTTACCTTGCAAAAATATCCCCTGCATACGATTTTTGTTGTGTGCAGGGGCACATAAATTTTTATGAAGGGAGGACGTAATGATTTGAAAGTTTCATATTATTTAAAAAGAATTATTAATGATAAAATCAAGCTTGGATTTATATTTCTGCTGTTTTTATTGCCGATAATGGATTTAATATCTAAACTGGTTAGTATTCACCACGGAGCAACGCCTATGACGCCGTGGTCATCAACATTTCTTTCTTTAACATCGACCTCATTTATATTTCATTCGCTCTTTTTCAACTTTCTTCCATTATATCTGCTTATTATCAGTTGTGATGATTGTTTTGAGGATTGCACAACAAAATACCGTAATATCCTTATTTCAAAATGGGGCAAAAAGGATTATGTAATAACAAATATTACAAAATCATTTTGCATTTCCTTTTTCCTGATACTTTTTACATTGCTTTTAAATATGCTTATGTCAGAAATAATTTTCAATACGGCGACCTACAGCATATTCAGCGAAAATTTAGTTGATGAGGATAAGACGAGCCTTTTTTATATTGAGGCAACACATCCAACCGTAACAAATATAATTTACATATTTACCACGTCCTTATTGTCCGGAGCAATTGGCGCTGCCGGAGCGGCACTTGCAATGGCAATTAAAATCAGAAAAATCGTTTATCCTTTACTCTTTCTTTTATGGTTTTTGCCGGCGCACACCGACAAATCCATTATGCTCGCATTACAACCGTTTTGCGAATATGGCTTAGATACGAAAATACCCGTATTTGTCATAACTCTCGGAATTTTTGTAGTATTGACAATCGGTGCGGCGATAAAAGAGGTGCATTATGCAAAAATTTAAGCATACCGCTTCAAAGTATGCTGTGGTATCGGCATTGGCTTTGTTTATTATGATTTTTTTGTGGTTTTTTTTCAATTGGAGTTATGTAAACTTTAAGGGAGATATATTATTCAACTATTCAAACAAAGATAAGCTGACCGAATTTTTTACAGATAATTTTTATGGAACAAGGGCTTGCTGTTTAGTATTCCCTTTGCCGTTTGCCTTTGCAATTAATTATCTGCTTTACGATGAAAAAGTATTTTATATTTGCAGAATTAAAAACCGAATGCAATATATAACGCAATGTGTTTTAAATATAATTGCTTTTTCATTTATTTGTGCCTTTTTTCACGAGGCAGTCAGCATAATATGTTCTTACCGGCTTTTTGGCGGCGAATTGATAAACGAACTTCACATAATAAAATATTGCTCATTAAATTTTATTACAATTTTTTTATATTTTGTCAGAGTCGGCGGGGTATTTCTTTTGATAAGATTGTTTACCAATAAAAAAATTGCGCCGTATATTTTATTTGCCGTTTACGTTTTAGAATTTTATTTGTCTAATTTTTTTGGTTGGCTGCCGGTTAATGACGCAAATATTATCGAAAATCTGATTTTTGAAAATAATATGTCAGCCGTTATTTTCGCCATAATCAGAGAGATAAGTTTTGCGATAATAATTATAATTTTTTCGTATTTTAAATTTCAAAAAAAGGACATCTTGAACAATGAAAAGAAATAAAGCAGTCGGTTTATTTTTAATGATTATAATCATATTCCAAGCACTTTATTTTTTAAATGACGAGAGCTTGCATTTATATTCCTTTGCTGTCGGTATCAATAGGGAAAGCAAAGACGCTATGGACATAATTACAATGGCTGTTTTTCTCGTTCCGGTGTTTTTTATGCACTTTTATTTCAGCGAGACTCTGTATAATTTAACTCACGGCTACGGAAAGCTTTACATTATAAGGCAATATTCAAAAACGAAGTTAATCATTAAGCAAATCGTCAAAATTTTTCTGTCGGTATTGGTTATTACCGCATTTCAAATTATCACGTCATTTATATTCAGCGCAAGCTTGAAATCTGTTCAAGCAGGCAATATGATACGCTGTGTTTCGATATACATAATATGTATTTTCACTATGCAAATGCTCCAGATGATGCTTGAATACTTTTTAAAACCGGAGCAGGCGGCAATTATATGCTGTGCTTATGCTTTAGTTTCATATAGCGTAGGATATTTTCTTGCAGACAGTATTATTGTACGAGTATTATTCTTTCCTTGTCTGATGTTTGGCGCAGTGAACGGTGCATTAACAAGCGAAACATATTATATAAAATCATTTGCTGTTTTATTATTAATATGTTTATGCCTTATCGTCGGTAATATATATAAATTCAAAAAAACAGATATATTTTAGGAGGAAAAACAATGATTACTTTAAAAAATGTGAGCAAAACATTGGGAAAACATCTTGTGCTTGATAATATTAATTATACATTTGAAAACGGTATGGTATATGGCCTTTGCGGTCACAACGGCTCAGGAAAGACGATGCTTTTGAGAGCTATTGCCGGCCTTATTGTTCCCGACGACGGTGAGATTATAATTGACGGCGAGAAACTTCACCGTGACATTTCATTTCCGCCGAATGCGGGTATTGTCATAGAAAGTATGGAGCTTCTGCCTAAATACAATGCTTTTGACAATTTACGTTTGCTTGCAGACATTAAGAAAATTGCGAGTGACGAAGATATAAGAAACAGCTTAGAGCGTGTCGGTCTTAATTCGGATTTGAAAGTAAAAAAGTTTTCTCTCGGCATGAAACAAAGGTTGAATGTTGCGCAGGCAATTTTTGAAAAACAGAATATAATTTTGCTCGACGAGCCGACAAATGCGCTTGATAATGACGGCGTTCAGCTTATTTACAGTATCATTAAAGAGGAAAAACAGCGTGGTGCTACAGTTATTGTTGCCACGCATCACAAAGAGGACTTGGATGAACTCTGCGACACAATTTTAACAGTATCGGAGGGGAGATTAATTGAATAGTAAATTATTAAAAAAGAAATCGGCACTCATTTTTTCAGCCGTTTTTGCTATATTGATTGTTGGCTGTGTTTTTTTGAATGCCTTTTTGGTCAAACCCGCAGTCGCAAAAAGCGGCAATAATGTTGATTCATCAGCCACAGACGAGGTCACTGAGGATGAACCCGAAATCGAGAGAAAAAAGACAGACGACGGTTTTATATATTACATTTTAACAGATGATAATAAAAACGTTTATGTAACAATTAACTCCTATGACGGTGATGAGAAAAATGTGCTTATTCCAAGCAGTATTGAAAATTATCCTGTAAAAGAAATTGGCGGCAACTGTTTTTCAAATATCAATAAAGTGGAGTCAATTACAGTACCCGACTCTGTTGTAGCAATAGGCGATTTTGCATTTTTCGGCTGCCCAAATCTTACAAAAGTTGTTATTCCGAGCAGTGTTAAAAAAATTGGTGCTGCCATAAATTCCGGCTCACATTTCACGATATACGGCGAGTCCGGTTCTTATGCCGAGGAGTATACGCTCCACCCCGAAAAGCACACCTGCACAGAGCCAATTCCTTTTGAGCCTATAAATTCTAAAGATTAAAAAGCAACCAAACATATATATTTGGTTAGAATTATGTTAATTTAAAATAAATTATATAGATATTCGTATGGGAAAACGGACATATGAAGATGTATCAAAATATGTTGAATCGCAAAGTCAGCATAAATGCAAGGTTTTGAGTGCTAAACTCGAACAGCAATTTGACGACCTCGATTTAGACGTGACAGTTTGGAATGTAAAAACTGATACTGACGGAGCGTGGTGGGTTATAGAGGGAGACACTGTTCCCATGAATTTGTATCCGCAAGGTGCATACTATTTTGGAACAGACGAAGTCTACTCATTTCATATGGGATTAATGGAACGAATGCAGGCATCGCAGGAGCAATACAATCCTGATGACTATATTGAAACGGCTTCATTAGGTACTGAGATTGCTCCTCAACTTTTACGTAAACTAAGAAGCGTTGCCGCCCAATACGGTCTAAGTAGAAGTTCAATAGAATATATGAGACCGGCTTTCAGCTTAAATCCGATTGAATAAGCTTTTATATTCTTCGTCATCAAATGATGCACTACCCTACTGTAAAAGATAATGTGGATTTAGAACTTCTTTCGACACCTCAGTGTAAGGTTCGCAATTCCTCATACGAATTTGCCGTGCTGAGCAAAAATAAAATTCTGAGAGATTTTTGAGAGACGCAAAGTCTGAAAAATGGCTTAAATAGGCGGTTTTGAAAAAAGATTGCGAGCCTCTGACTCCGTCATTTAAGGTTCGAATCCTTATACCTCTGCCAAAGAGGAACGAGATACTCAAGCGAGTATCTCGTTTTTCTTTTGTAAAAAGAAACTAAGGATTCGAAGAATACTTATTACGAGCAAAGCGAGTAACAAGGTTATCGGGACCCATTCAAAATCTGTGATTTTGTAAATGGGTGATGTTCTTATTACGGGTTTATAATGCAATTAAACCCGTAACATCGTTCTGTCAAGTATTTAAGGTGGAGATTTGCAAAGCAAATACTACCGTGACTTGACAGGTTGATATAATCTGCCATTACCTCGGAACATTCGTGTTCCGAGGCTTTTTTTATGCCCGAATACTGCTTTTTATGGCGGTATTCAGGCATTTTTTCTTTGCCTTAAAATATCGTGAGAGTTTTTGAGAGATTCTAAGAGACAGCAAATTCCGAAATTCCAAATCCGTTTTGGTGCGATTTAGGGCATTTATGACTGAGACTTTTGAGAGACATCGCTCAAATCAAAATCGTAACACGAATTGAAATGAGCAAAAAATTTGAGAGACATTTCAAAAAATAAAGAGGGCTTAAAGTTAATAAAACTTTAAACCCTCACTTTAAGTTTGCCCTTTTATATTGTTTATCCATCAAAAATGCAAAGGTAGTCATCAGTAAGATTCTTTTTTCATATTTAAACCTCTTTAATACCACTTAGTAATCCATCCGTCTTTATCGGTAGCAGGTTGGGTTGTTTTTTGTGTAGCGATTGTTGTAGGTTTTTCAGTAGTAGTTGATGTACTTGGCTTTGTTTCCTCTGTAGGTTTATCAGGTTCAAAATCAACATTATTATCAGCATTGTCATTTGTTGTATCTGATGATTTTTCTGTTACAGGCTTAATCGTACTGCTTGGATTGTCAGTTGTGTTCTCAATCGGTAGGGCAGTAGTATGTTCATCAGTAACATATGTGCCATCTTTTTTAGTTACTGCTTTGCCATTTGACTGTGTTTCAATTTCGACAAATATGCTTTGATTTCCGTCAATGGTTGATACATTACCATTATCGTCGGTAACAGGTTCATAATAATGCGTTGTGCCGTTACTGTTCGTAACAGCAGTAGTCGAAATGATTTCGCTACCCTGCAAAATCATCTCCTCAAGAAAGAAAATTTGTTAATGGCTTTCTAAACTATTTAATTGAGAAGAAAATAAATAGTTGACACTATTAAAATTAAGTGTTAAGTTACTCTTATCAAAAACTTTTGATAAGAGTTATTTTTTGCGAGGACTTTCATGAAAATTTTAATTTGCGATGATGAATATACTAATTTAGAAATTTTAAAAAAACATATTATGGAATACACAGCGGCTCATTGTATAAAAGCTGATATTTATGCTACTACTTCTCCTAAAGAGATTTTTGAAAGCTCTACTTCTTATGATTTGGCATTTCTTGATATTCAAATGCCTGATATAGACGGCATATCAGTAGCAAAAGAATTGAAAAACAGAAATCAAAAAGTCGTTATATTTTTCGTAACAGCTTTTGATGAATATCAAGATGAAGCGATGGATTTGCACGCATTCAGATTTTTTGATAAACCTCTTAATATTGAACGCCTTTATTCAGGACTTAACAGAGCAATAGAATATCTTAATGAATCATACATTGATGTGTATATCGAAAATAAGAATCGACACATAAAAGTTTCTGTAGATGATATTAAATATATAAAGCGAGAAAACAGAAAAAACACAGTTGTCACTAATAACGAAATTTATACTGTGCGTTGCAAATTTGACGAATTGATAAGCGCTCTGCCTAATACATTTTTCTATTTAGTTCACAAATCATTTTATGTTAATCTACACTATATAACTGAATACAGCTATAAAGAAATTTATATTGATGACACAAGAATTTCTGTTGCAACAAGGAAGCAAGCTGATTTTCACAAGTATTGGTTTAATTATGTTAAAAGGAGATAATTATGGCAAGTAATATTGCTATTTGTACAACTTATTTTATAGAAATGCTGATTGCATATATATTCTTTTCACAAATCGGAGAGAGAAAGCATAATTTTTGGCTTTGTTGCATTATAGGTACTGTTGTTTTTGAAGTCGGTGCCATAAGTGATATTATTTTTTCAAATACAATATGGTTAAATGCGTTAATGTTTATAATAATCAACTTTTCGTTTGCAGTTTTATGTTTTGATATCAAAACAACAAAAATATTATTTTATTCTATAATATTGGACATATTTTCAACCGCACTCGAATTTGCAGCAATATTCTTGATATCAACATTAACCGGTACAAAAGTCAATGAATATGTAGATGATTTAACTTTCTTTATAATTGATGTTTCCATAAGCAAAATACTGTATTTCTTAACTTGTTTGATTCTGTCGGCACTGATTAAAAAAGAAAAAAGAAGTGTAAAAATTCCAATAGCATTATATTTTTATCCAATTGTAATTACTTTGGCACTGATTTTGTTTTGGAGTATTTGTACCAATTACAAATTAAGCAATACGCATCAAATATTATTATCTATAACAAGTATGCTGATGTTCTTCTCAACGGTAATGTTATTTATCGTTTATCAAAATAGTGTCGCAAAAGAAAATCAATATTTAATCATTGAACAAGAAATAGAAAAAGCGAATACAGATAAGAAGTATTATGATATTCTGGAACAGCAAAATAACGAATTGATGATATATGCTCATGATACTAAAAATCACCTAAATGCTATTAAGGCTCTTAATCACAACGAACAAATTGATAAATATTTGACTAAAATGACAAATGAATTAAAAGCACACAGCAGTGCTTGTCATAGTGGTAATCATACGCTTGATGTTATCATAAATAAATATATTACAGAATGTGAAATAAAAAATATCAATTTTAATTTTGATGTAAGATTATCCAACTTGAAGATTGTTGATGATTACGATTTAGTAACCATTTTGAGCAATATACTTGATAACGCAGTTAAAGCTGCATATAGCTCAAAAAATAAGTATATATTACTTGAAACAAATAAAGTTAACACTTATGATTCAATAATCGTAACAAACAGTTGTGATACACCACCCCAAAGTGTAAACGGAGAATTAAAAACTACTAAAGAAAATAAAAAATCACATGGTTTAGGAATAAAAAGCGTCAGAAAGGTATTGAAAAAATATAAAGGCGACTTGGAATGGGAGTACAATAACAAAGAAAGACAATTTACAACTACAATTATTTTAAAATAACAATTACTGAAAGCGATTTGACTATGTCAAGTCGCTTTTTTATTGCGTTTCGTCAAAGATTTATTGCATTTCATCATTAATGGTTAAATAGATAACTAAAAATGATAAAATAAAAATGTAGTATCTGAAATTCATATTAGGAGATGATAAAAAACAATAAATTAACAAATACTTTTTAAACAAAGGAGAATATTTAAGTGAAGAAGAACTTAAAAACGATTATGAATTTTCACCGGACAATGTTTCGATTGAATACGAATTTGAGAGTAAGCGTACAGAAAATTTGAAAACTCATATGACCGATAATGGTGAATATTATCAAGTATCGACTGGTTTAGATATTCTCAGCCTTGGTTTACGAAAAACTACGGATACAAACGCCAAAAATTATTGGAATGAAACTTTGAAAAAACGAAGTGATGTTGTCGGAAGTGGATATGGTTTTAACTATATTGAATCTGCAATTAATAAGACTACCTCCTCAGTGACAAAGTATTCCGTTAATGAAATGAATACGCCGTATCGAGTTTCTAAATCGATTAATTAATCATAATTTTGGTACAGGTGAATCTTTTGATTCACCTGTACCTATGAGAAAGTGGTAACGATATTTATGAAAAAAATAACAAGTTTTATTTTATCTACATTAATAATGCTTTCGGTAATTGCACCAAGCACTTCGGTATTAGCAGAAGAAGCAAGAAAGCAAAGTGTATTAAAAACAGGCAAAGAAATTGCCGCACTGTGCAATGAATATGACAATTACAGCAATTCAAATGACGGCGATAAAATTGATAATCGCTTGATGGTAAAAACAAATGATCGCATTGATAAATACGGTGCTATTGATTATGTAAAAGGCATTGGCTACTATTTTTTACAATATGAAACTAAAGAAAAAGCAGACTTTGCCAAGAAAAAATACAAAGCATTAAATTACACTGTTAATAATGATTCGGTTGTAAAATTATGTGATACAAAATTAACAACGCTGCCTCAATACAGAAATTGGCCTGAACAGTGGGCTTATGAGGAAACCGACGCCGTTTCTGCCGTTGATTATTATACTGCAAGAATCAAGCCGACAATAAATATAGCTGTGATTGACAGTGGCGTAAATTATAACCACGAATTATTAAAATACAGAGTTGTGCGTACTAAGGTTGATTTCAGTACCGAAAACAGCGGTGACGAAATGGATACCTTGGGTCACGGTACAAATGTAGCCGGTACTATAGCCAAAAGCACACCGAGTAATGTAAAGATATATGCATACAAATTTTATGATAAAAACGGTTACGGTACATCTTCTCAAATTTGGTCTGTTGTAGAATATATTAAACAGTCAAATAAAAAGCCAGATATTATTAACTGTTCATTTGCTGATCCTATGAATACCGGAATTTGCGGCCTTACAAATGAGGGCGTTACTGTTGTTATGGCCGCTGGTAATGACAACAAAGAAATAACAAATCAAGATTTTCATAATGGCCTTATCACTGTGGGAGCAACAAACTATTATGGCGAACCTTGTTCTTTTTCAAACTATGGTGCTTGTGTTGATATTTCTGCTCCGGGTGAATATGTTTATACTGCTGATATGAGCAGTAACACAACCTATGAATGTGTAAACGGAACTTCTTTTTCAACTCCGATCACTGCTGCTGCATGTGCATATGTACTTATGGAACACAGCAAATATACACCTGAACAAGTTAAGCAAGAAATAAAGAAAACTGCAATCCCATTTAAAAAGAGCGATTGCTATAATGAACGTTACGGTGCAGGAATCGTTAATTTTTCTAACATCATAAACGGTACAAGATGCAAAGATGTTACTGCCAATTATATCAGCGGAGCATATCACGGCAGTATAAGCGTTGAACTTAAATGTGCCAACACACTCGCAGACATTTATTACACAACAGACGGGACTTTGCCGAGCAAAACAAACGGTACAAAGTATACCGAACCTATCAAATTGACTGAAACAACAAGAATAAATGCAGTAGCTTTTGCAAGAGGAGGAACTCCGTTTCACAGCAAATTCACAACCCTTGATTATTACATATTAAAAGACGGTGAAAGTGAATTTGTTGTAGATGACGGAACTTACCGGTGTGGCATAAAAGCATATCTCGGAAACGATACAAATATTACTATTCCTGATAAAATCAACGGTATTGAAGTAGCCTCAATTAATGAAAGGTGCTTTAAAGATTCTAATATTGAAAGTGTAACATTACCAAGCAGTGTTACTTCAATTGAACAACAAGCATTTTACGGTTGTAATAATTTAAAAAGCATAAACCTTTCTAATGTTAAAACTATTGGCACTGAAGCTTTTACAAATTGTCCGTCGCTTACAGATAATATTGATTTATCATCGGTAAATCGAGTTGATAATAAAGGTCTTGCAGGAACTTATTTTAAAACGATAGATTTGCCGGCATGTGAATCTGTAGGCGACTCGGCTTTCGAAAGCTGTATTGCACAGGAAATCACATTAAATAAAGCAACTGATTTAGGAGATAATGCTTTTAAAAACTGTTCAAATTTAGAAACACTTTATATTCCTATGGCAACAAGTTTAGATAGATGTGACGGGTGTACAAATTTGCAAACAATTTTTGCTCCGATGCTTGAAAGTATAATAGCCGGAATACCTAATAATACTACTATATATTGCACCAGATTTTTGTCACATGTTACATTCCCCGATAATTTTTCCGAATATAAGTATACATTTGTCAGTCCTCGTCATACAAGTGGACTCATTGTTGCGAACTATGACGGGTATCAAGACAGATATAATCATATTTGCAGTGACTCAATCGGAGAAAGCCTTGGTGCTCAAATTCGTACAAGAGATAATGGCTTGCGTTTTGGTTTTAAACTTGATGATAATAATATAGGCTTTGATTTCAAAAAGTATGCCAATACTGTCGATTACGGATTTGTTTACACATATAAATCGTTTAATGATAAAGATGAAGATTATATTAATGACTTTTTACAAGAATTTGACGATGAATCATCAGTTAAATCTGCTACGAAAAGGAATGTTAACGGTACTGTTTCAACATATAATGCAGTATTTACAGGTATTCCTGCAGAACATATCAATGACGAAATATCTGCAAGAGCTTATATAAATATTGACGGAATGTATTTTTATTCGCCTGTCATTACACGAAGCTACAGCAGTGTTGCAAATTCCGTTTTGAATGATGATACAGTAGAACAAAACATCAAAGACCAAGTTAAATTATCTCTTAATAAGGAGGCATAAATATGAAAGAAAAATATGCAAAGCCGGAAACATTAATTGAAGAATTTTCTGTATTTGATGTAATTACCACAAGTGATTTAGGAGATAATTCACCTGATACAGATATTCCATGGGGTTCATAATGAAAAAAGCAATATTAATTATAATATCTGTTATAGTTATAATTTTTTCTTTTGTTGCCTGTGAAAATAACAGCAGTAGTGAAATAACAGCCACTACTGCTGTTACTGATGATAAAGGCACTACATATTATGATGAAATGACGAGCAAAAATGAAAAAGCTATAATAGATAAATCAAAAGGAAATTTATCAAAAAACAAAAATAAAATAAGTAATTCAAACACCACAAACAAAAATGATAATATTGTTAGAGATAAAATTATACCGGATACAATTTCATCTACATCGAACAGCAATAACACAGTCGCTACTAAAACTTCTGTTGCCCAATCTACAAAAGCCACAACTAAGTTAGTGACCTCAACAACAAAAAAGAATACAACTCCTGCCACCGATAAGGATGGTTGGATCAACAAATGGTACTAAAAAGGATAAAAATGAAAAGAATATATATTATTTTCATTTGCATAATTATATCAATATCTTTTGTTTCTTGCACATCAAATTCAAAAGAAAAAAGCAGCAACAATTCAATTTCTTTCACTCAAAAAACAACAGAAAACAGCCAAAAAGCTATGATAGTTTTTATTCTACCATAGGAGGTCCCTTTTTTCTATTGCCCATTTTTTACGGACTTGTTCCGCAACAAAGTGCCCAAGTCCTCCTTTTTATTTCAATTTAATTTATTCCCCGAAACCGCAACTCAAACGATTTTGTATATACCGTTTCGCACGGATTATCAGAATTATTCAAATTATCCGAGAATTACAAATTCCTGTTTATTTAATAAATGTTGTTGAAGAATTTGAAGGATAGCCGAGTTTATTTCTCGACTATCCTTTTCTTTTTTACATTAGTTTGTTGCGGTCAGGCTTTCAACTTGTTGGGATTTTGTTACTGCATATTGAGCTATTCTCATTCTGTTTTGCTCGAATACTTCGTCTACCATATGCGTGTAGATTTTTGCGGTTACCGATATGTCAGAGTGCCCCATCCATTCTTTTGCCACATTGATTGGCACTCCGGCTGCCTGACAATCGGTGCAGAAAGTGTGGCGAAATAGGTATGGCTCGAAATCAGGCGCTATGATTGAGTTCTTTACTTGATTGCGATATAGGTGAGCTCCGTTTGCTAAGTCCATTTCTTTTACGAAGTTTTTCCAGCTTTGATAAAAGGCATTGTCATCCATTCGTGTGTGCTTTTCGTACTTTACGAATACATATTCGTTGTTGAGTTCTTTTGCTTTATGTTCCTTTAATGCATCTAAAAGTACAGGCGGAATTGGTATCTTTCGTCCTGTTCCTGCTTTCGTTTTGGATTTGCCGACTGTTAGAATTGCGTTTTCAAAATCTATCCAATCCCACTTCATTCTTCGGATTTCTATCGGTCTAAGTCCGCAGCATAACATTGTAAGCACCATTGTTCCGGCATAGTGTTTTGGTATGGTTTCAAGTATCATTCGGCGTTCATCATCAGTGATTGGTCTGTGCTTGTTCTCGTACACAGGCACCCTCCCCTTTTTGCAAAAATGCATAGAATTCTAATACAAGTGTGCCACACCCGACCGTCTTTTGCAACACAGCATTAGCACACAGGATGCAAAAGCGACGCACCGTTTGGTGCGCCGCTGCGTAGAGTCCTATTTACCTGTCAAATCGGCGACGATCCTAGCGCCAAACGCCGGCGCATCCTCCATAACGAACCGCTTCTCCCGGGCGTTTATATTTACACATTTCCGCATAAATGGCAAATAAATTCAGCTTACCTATCTAAATACTTTGCGATAAAATCCTCGACTGTACGCCAATACAGCGTGGGCGCAACAGAAGACGAGAGCGCATGGCCTGCGCCTTCTACGGTAAGTTCCTCTTTTTCGCAGGCTGCAGCCGCATACAATTCGCCCAGCATACTGTACGGCACAAGCTCATCCGACGAGCCGTGAATAAACAGCGTTGGTATGCGGCTCTTTTTCACCTGCGCAAGGGCGCTGGCCTGCTTAAAATCATACCCGTCACGAATCTTTGACAATACCGATGTGGCGTTGAGCACGGGGAACCACGGAATATGCAGGGCATCCGCCTCCCGTTGGAACTCATCCCATTCCGACGTGTAGCCGCAATCTGCAATAACAGCCTTCACATTTCCGGGTAAATCTTCACCTGACGCCATCAAAACCGTTGCCGCCCCCATGGATACACCGTGTAGAACGATCCGGGCGTTCGGCTCCCATGAAAGGATCAGGTTTATCCACTTTATAATATCCACACGCTCCGGCCAGCCCATACCGATTTTTGTTCCCTCGCTGTCGCCGTGGGCTCTTGCATCTACTGCCAAAACATTATAACCAAGCGTGTAAAATTTATGAACAAATCCGGCCATATGCTTGGCCTTGCTTGTGTAGCCGTGGCATACGAGAACATATTTTGTGCCGGTATTTTTGAACCGTTTTCCGTGCAGGCGCAGCGAATCAGACAGAATATACACATCCTCTCCGTGTGTAGCATACCATTCTTTAATTTCCGGCGTGCCTGTCATACCGCTGTATTTTGCACTTGCTTCCTCTTCATTGCCGGCAGTATCCGTGGCTTTTTGAACCAAGTTGTTGAGTTTGCTCATATGGATAGGCGATTTCGTGTTGATTGAGATATCATAGAATATTTCCGCTGCCGTTGCAGTTAAAGCTGCCAGACCACAAAGCGCGCCAAAAGCTATACCTATATTCTTTCTATTCATAAAAATCTCCTCCTGCTGTCAAAAGCATAACATTGTCGCAAAATGTCATTTTGCAATCTGAAGCTGTTTTGTGCGCGCCCCGGCTGTCTTTACAATACCAAAGCGCTCTGTGTATATCAAATCACATTTTTGAACGGATATCAATAAAACCGCTGCTTTTTTTGCTTTTTCCTTCATTTTTTCGTTTTCGCCGGGAGCGGCATTGTTGTGCTGCTGCAGGCTACACATAATACTTTGCCTGCGCGTTCCACAGCGCTGCATATTGGCCGTCGGCAGCCAAAAGCGCTGTATGTGTGCCGCTTTCCACCAGCCTTGCGTGATCAAACACGGCGATGGTATCGCAAAAGCCGCAGATTTTCATTAAAAAATCATCTTTTTTTCATTCACTTTTTTCATTCCGGGCTTTTATATTACTTATGCATCAAAAATGCAAAGGTAGCCATCAGCAAGATTCTTTTTTCATATTTAAACCTCTTTAATACCATTTATTTACCCAACCTTTATCATCGGTGAATGATTGGGTAGTGGATTTTGTATTTGATGTGCTTTGAGCTTTTTTTGTAGTTGTTTCATTGTTTTTTGAAGTGGCTTCTAATGTTTCTGTGTTATTATTATTTTTAGAAATTTCTGATTCAAATGAAGTTATATTATCCGATTCTCTTTTAGAAGAATGGTTTTGAATATTGGAAGATGATTCTTTTTGAGTAACAGTTTCTGTAATATTTGAATGATTTTTTGTTGTGTTATCCTTATCACTTGTTGATGGCTCTTGATTTTTTGTATACATGCCACCGTATTTATTTGTAACAGTAGCAGAATTATTGCTACTGTTGTTATTTGAGCAAGCAACAAATGAACAAATTATAACCATAATAGAAATCATAACTAAAATTTGTTTTTTCATGTAATATATTATTTGTTTTGTTGATTGTTTTAAATGTTTATATGGTAACGGCGATATATCGCCGTTACCATTTTTTAAGAATGAACGCTAACAGGTGATATATCCATCAATCCAATATTTTTGATTTACTACATATTTTTCAATTTGATATGATTTTTGGCTCATATCATTTTCATCTGAATATTTTTTTAAATGTATATTAGCGGCTTCTTTATTTGCAAAGAGTTCTTCTAATATAACTTCTTCATCATTGTTTTTATTCCAAATTTGCAGTAAAAATACAAAATTATTATTAGAACAAATTGATTTGGATATATCAAATCCGCTTGTATTTGAAGAAAAACCGGGTAAGTGCGAATAATATTTAATGATATTAACGATATCATCCGCATAAAAAAGTCCTAATATTTTACTATCATGATTTAAACTATCATGTTTTAAGAGAATTATTTTTTTCATAAAATCAAACTCCTGAATAGTTAATTGAAACATGGCAAATTATTGAAATTGTTATAGAAATTAGTGCTAAAAAATAAAATTTATATAAATTGGATTGGTAATGGAACTTCTATTTTTTAATATTTTTTCAGATAATTGTTTCTGTTTCTAATTCATAACGGACATTTTTTTCTTTGTTTATTAAAAGCAATGTGATTAACGATAAAGGTATTGCAATTTGCCAAGTAAATAACAAATTTATTAATAGCATGCAAAAACAATTCAGCATCAATATTTCACAAGCAATCATTTTTAATCTTAGATTTGATTTTTTTTATTTTTTTGATAAATAATAAAAAAAGTGTTGTAACTATTGAAGATAAACAGAAAAAATATTATTACTATATAAATTGTTGTATTTGTTCTTGTGCAATCAATAAAAAAGTTTATCATATTAACAAAGAAATCTGATGATATATGTTGGCTGGCTGTCACTATTATCTTCTCCTCCTGTAAACAATATTTTTACCAGAAAGTAATTCGACTAATATTTGCATTACCATTAAAACCGCCAAAAGTCTTCTTGTGATTTACTTAATGTCATAATCATTTTACTCTTAAAAATTTTTTTGTGTTTTGATTTGTTGTACATAACTACAAAGTTTTTCTTTTTCTTTTGCAAATTCATTATTATCAGGATCTATTTGTAAAACATAGTTAATTCTGCCTAAAAGGCTATTGATATATTTTACGTCCAGTGTATTGCCATTGGAAATGTAATCGGTATAATTGTTTTTCAAAATAACATTGTTTGCACCGAATCTGTAGAGATAATATAGTTCTTGTCTTAGCTTTTTTCTGTATTCTATTGGTACTTGTATTTTTTCGTTTACAACAACGCCTGTAATTCTTTGTTGATGTGTGTTTTTTACAAAATGAGTTTTTCTTTTGTTAAGTTTGAATCCTGCTTTTTGCAGTTCTTTTTTTATTCGGTGATATGTCCTGTCCAAAGAAAAGTCTGCTGAAAGTGTAATATCATCACAATAGCGAGTATAAGAAATATTGTTTTCCTTGCAATAACTTTCAACCCGATTATCAAAATCAAGCATAATTATATTTGAAATGGCAGGTGATGTCGGTGCACCTTGAACAAGTTTATCATTATAACAGCAAAGCTCGGTAAACAGCTTTGCATACTTAACAGGGAAATGTTCAAAAAACATTTTGTACACACGACCATATGTTATACTTCCAAAAAAATCTTCAATGTCAAGTTTTAAAACATATTTTTTATTCCTATGCGGTTGAGCATTTGAAACGAGAGTTGAACCTTTATGATAAGCAGTTGCACATTCTGATATTCTGTATTCTGACAAAAACGCATTAAGAATTATTCTTTGCATATACATAAGCTTTTTGCTTGGAATATATAGTATTCTTACACCTTTAGTTTTCTTTGGTATTTCAACCCTTTTGTAATGTTTGGAAATATGGTTAGAAACATAATATATTTCTTTTTCCCTCATATTAAAAATATCTGTCAATGAAAAATCGCTCATAATATATCCTTTAAAAATGCAGCTATGATACTTTCGATAAAACATAAGTTGAGGTGAATTCTGAATTGTGGTAGCAATTTTTAATTCAGCGAAACTTTGTTTATTTGTTGTGCTTAATTGTTTATTATGGGCAACGACTCGCTGTCCAACCTTACACTGCTTAAGGTAATCGCTATCATAGCTGCATTCTATTTACCTGTATCGTTCTGATTTTTTTGTTTGCCATATTTTCCACTTCAAATCTATTTTACAACTTTTAATATAATAATACAATAAGTTATGGGATATTTATCACCCACAGCTTATTGTTGTGAAATTATTTACTTTTAAATTTCCCAACTGATGCAGTTGAGCACACCGCTTTGTTTGGCAATTTCATTTATGTTAACGGGGACAATGGTTTTATTGAAAATATTTTGTGCTGTGTCTATAGCTTTGCTATCCGTATCAACACCGAATACAGGAAAAAATATAGCTTGTTCAGTTTCCAAAAATAAAAACCTATACGCATCTCAAAATAAAAATGCATATAGGTTCATCATAGTTTTATTGAATTTTCTCTCCGTTCTCATATTAGCAAATTCATAATTTTCTGTCAAGACCCCTTGCAGTTAAAAAAATAACTTGAATTCAAATTCAAACAGAATTAACATCACCACAACCTAAAACGAAAGGTGGTGAGGATATGAAAGAGATGACCGAAATTAAAATGGTATATGAGCTTGTGATTTCGAGAGCTAATCCTCTTGACAAATCGACCATATGCACCGCCGGGTGAATACAGTGAAAGTTCTGCACCGCCTGTTAGCGTCGCTATTTTGAATGCTGTTAAGTAAAAACTTGATAAGAATGAAACACAACTTTAAAAGAGGTTTGCCCTAACATTTAGGGCAAACCTCTTTTAACGATATTCGCTTTGTACTTTTATTCTAATTAATTTTATGATATAGTAGTAATATAGGGGGTATTGTAACATGAAAAAGAAAAAGAAAGCAATTACAATTATTCTTATAGTTTTTATTCTTGTATTTGGTTTTATATTTGGTGGATATTTTGCCATAAAAACAGTTATGACTAAAGGTGCAATTAACTATTTACAAGATAAATATAACATGTCATATAATCAAATAACTGTTTTAGATTATGAAATGAAAAAGCCCGGAAACGATACCTCTTTTTTGCCGCTTAATACATATTGGTCGCCCTATAAGTGGGAACTTGAATATAACGATAAATCTTTTTTTGTTAATAGGATTGACGGTAAATATTATGATGATTACCAACTGGATGAAATAGAAAGTGTAGCTACCAAATGGTTTAAGCAAAATATAGATAACAATATTGTGGGAATTAAATTAAGTTCAGTAAATATTATAAATTATCAAGCCCGAATAGCCGGTAACATTACAATTAACGAAAAAAATATAAAAGATTTTCTAAACGATAAAAACACTTATAGTGGTATTAATCGTTTTACTTATTATGATGTAGTTTTAATGCTTGAAAGAACTTATTTTGATACGCTGTCACAAACAGATAAAAACAACTTGCTTGATAGGATTAAACAAAAACTTCCAAATTCGCACATTCAATATGTTATTGGAACAGATGCATCCAAAATATCTAAAGAAAGGAATAAGTTCATTTATTGGTTATCGGAATATAATGAAATGGATTAAATGATATGAAAAAATTGAAATTCTTTATCTCAATATTTCTAAATATAGTACAACAGATATTAACAGCAGTTACGACAATTTGGTGCAGACCCTTAATCATAATGCCACAATTTCAAACTGCACTCTCACGCCGATTTTGTATGGCGGCACTTTAGAACTTGTACGCAATAAAGATTGTTTGTATCTTTTATATAACAAAAACGGAACTGCAATTACAGTTGATGATACCGATTTGAATGATGTAGTATATAATTTTGCAATATACAAAAGAAACTGTTATGAAATTAAACTTGGAAAACATTCCTAACAAATATTCGTCTATATGCGAAAACATTGAAAATAAGCATGTAATATTAGTAAATACTGAAGTTGAATTCACAAGAAAAAAATATGACAATTTTGCAAGTTATTATTATGAAACAAAAATTGGAAATATAAAATTAGAGGAAAAAGGCAAAGCAATAGGATGAATAAAAAAAATCAATACAACATTAAAGACTATATTAACTCGTTTAGTACACAAAAGAAAATTGCTATATATCTCTCTGTTGCACTTTTACTTTTTCATTTATTATCGATAATTATATATTTGATAGAACGTACAGATATAACTATATTAACAGAAAGTAATATAATTTCAGTTATTACAAGTATGTTAACAATTTCATTTTCCATTTCAGAAATTCTTGATGTATATTTGTTTTTATTTCCAATATTTTTTATAATATTTAATTTTGTTATGTTACATAAAAACAAATACAACAAACTTGTTATTATTATAGACTATATTTTCCAAATAATTAACCCTATTACCATAGGTTTTTTCGTGTCTGCATTTTTATTAGTAATAAACAAAGAATATCCAATATAAAATAAAGAAGATAATAGCTATGATTGAAAAAATCCTGTTAATACTTGCGTATTAGCAGGATTTTTTAATAGTGCAATGGGCAAAACTCAGAAAGTTAAAACCACATTCTTCTTTATGTAGTGCGCCCCGACAGGAGCTTTTTTATTTAGCAAAGTAAAGTTAATAATATGAGAGCAATACATTTTTTCGCTATACAAGCCCTACATCCTCAACTACTTCATCATTATAAACATAAACTCTGTTAACACGAGCAGGTATTCTGCAAGGAAGTTCGTAATTGAAAGAGTATGCGCTGTCTGACAATTCTTCTATGGAAATGTGAGCGCCGTTTTGAGCGCCGACTATAACAACTTCATCGTTTATATTACAATCAATATCGCTGACATCCACCATAAATTGGTCCATACAAACTCTGCCGAGAATTTTTGCATATTTGCCGTTAATAATAACCTTGCCTTTGTTAGAAAGACAGCGAGGGAAAGCATCAGCATAGCCGATAGGAATTGTTGCGACTTTAGTTGTTTTCTCGGTTATAAATGTACCGCCGTATGAAATTTCCCTTTTGGGTTCAAGCTCTTTAATATGAGAAATCTTTGTGTACCAGCTCATTATCGGCTCAATATCAAGAAGGCTTTTATCAACCTCCTCCGACGGATAAAGACCGTACGTAACAATACCCATTCTGCACATATCAAAATATTCGTCAAAATTCATAATACCGGCACTGTTGTTCAGATGCTTAATAGGTATTTCAATTTTTCTGTCACTTAGCATCTTGCAAAATTGTTTATACTTGTTTCGCTGCTCAACAGCTTTTGACAAATCAGCTTCATCACTGGTTGCAAAATGAGAGAACATACCTTCTGCAAAAATGTTAGGCAACTCGGTTATGCGCTTGCAAATATCAGCACTTTCCTCGTTGATTTGAAATCCTATTCTGCTCATTCCCGTATCAATACAAAAATGATAAGGCATATTTTTATTTTGCTTTACTGCTTCGTTTGAAAGTGTAACTGCGTCATCATACGAAAAAATAGGTATTCGTATATCATATTTAACAGCCTTTTCAACATCAAACGGAAATACCCTTCCCAAAATCAATATCGGTGTTTTGATTCCCGCTTGTTTAAGTTCAATAGCTTCTTCAATGCATGCAACTCCGAAAAAGTCACACTTATCATCAAGAAATTTGCCTATCTCAACAGCGCCGTTACCGTATGCATTAGCTTTAATTACGCCGAGCAGCTTAATGCCTTTTGGAAGTTTATTGCGTACACTGTTATAATTATGTTCAAGCTTATTCAAATCAATCTTTAAATAAGTACGATGGTCCATTATTTTATCGCCTCGATTAAACTTACTGTTTCTATATTATTTTTTCTAAAAGCCTCGTTTAGCTTTTTAACAAATACAAGCGCTTTTTCGCTGTCGCCGTGAACACAAACAGAGTGCGCCTCAATATTAATTTCCTCGCCCGTGTAGGCAACAACTTTTCCTGTTTGCACCATTTTAATAACCCTTTCAACAGCCAAATTTTCGTCTGTTATCATCGAGTTTTCAAGTGACCTTGCTCTAAGCGAGCCATCCGCCTCGTATGCTCTGTCAGCAAAAACCTCGCTTGCATATTTAATTTTCTTTTCTTTCGCCGACTTAATCATTTGAGAGCCTGAAAGCGCCATTAAAATTAAATCTTTATCGTAATCAATAATTGCATCAACTATTGCGTCTGCCAGTTCTTTATTTTTTGCCGCTTGATTATACATTGCACCGTGCGGTTTAATATGAACTATTTTGCCTTTACTTGCGACAGCGTTACCTAAAGCCTCTAATTGAGCCAATGTGTAATCATAAACCTGTTTAGGAGTTACGTAAAGATTTGTTCTGCCGAAATTTTCCTTGTCGGGATAACCGGGATGTGCACCGATATCAACATTATTATCAATACAAAGCTTTGCAGTAGCATCCATCATATCGTGATTACCTGCGTGAAAACCGCAAGCAATATTAGCGCTGTTAATTAAAGGAATAATTTGTTCATCATAGGCAGCGCCCTCACCTAAATCACAATTTAAATTGATTTTATACATATAATCACCTAATATTTTAAGTCAACATTTTTTATATCGGTTATAAACATATGACCCGGTGAATGTGTTATGGCAATTTCAGGCTTTGTTTGCATCACTGCGTTTTGCGGTGTAACGCCGCAAGCCCAAAACACCGGCACTTCCCCTTCGTTTATTGTTACGCTGTCGCCGTAATCAGGCTTCGTAACATCCTTTATGCCTATAGCTTCGGGATTGCCTATTTGTATCGGCGCACCGTGAACTCTTGGCATAGAGGCGGTAACATTAACCGCTTTTACAACTAAGTCGTTTGGAATAGGTCGCATTGATACAACCATATTCCCGTGAAATTTACCTGACGGTTGAAGTTTGATATTCGTATTAAACATTGGCACATTTTTGTTTTCCTCAATATGCCTGACAGGAACATCAGCTTCTAATAATTCACTTTCAAAGCTAAAAGAACAACCGATAAGAAAATACACAAAATCATCACGCCAATAATCGGTTATATCGGTAACTTCTTTTTCGAGAACGCCGTTTTTCCAAATTCTGTATTTTGGAAAATCCTTACATACATCGCCCTCACTCGCCATTGTTTTAAAACGCTTTGAGCCGACATCTCCGACCTCCAAAATCGGGCACGGCTTCGGATTTCGGACACAAAACAGTAAAAAGTCAAACGCATAATCCTTTGGCAAAATGCAAAGATTAGCCTGAGCATAGCCGTTGCACATACCTGATGTTTGGCAATTTATTTTGCCGTTTCTGATAAGTTTTTTTACTTCCTGCGGCAACATATTTGAATAATCCATAGGCACTCCTAAAATAATTTATCAATATACTTTTTTTGCTTAATTGCTATTTTTTCGGCAGTATTAACGTCAACAATCTCAAAGATGATTTTGTCCCCCGGTTTTGCCTGTGCAAGCTTTGGCAAATCGGCACTTATTACTGTTGCTATTTTTGCATATCCGCCTGTTGTTTGGTGGTCTGCCATAAGCACAATCGGCATACCCGAATTAGTAATTTGTATTGAGCCAAAGGTAATTGCATCTGAAATTATTTCTAATTTTTCCTTACCACGCAAAGCAATTCCCCACAGCCTTATACCCATTCTGTCAATGTCAGAGGTAACAGTGTACTGTTGCTTTGAAAACAGTGCTAAATCATTTTCGCAAAACATATCGTCCTGCGGACCTAATACTACCCTTGCTTTTATTATTTTATCATAAGTATTTTCCGAAAGTTCTCGCTTTTCGATATTTTTAATTTTGCCTGCTTTGCCGATTTTAAGAATATCGCCCGCTTTAAGCTTTCTTCCTTCAAAGCCGCCGACATTTATTTTAAGATTTGTTGAGGCACTGCCCATAAATAAAGGAACATCAAAGCCTCCCGCAACCGCAAGATAACATCTTAATCCTTGCTTAACGCCCTTAATGCTTAAAATATCGCCTTTTTTTGCAACGTACGCTTTATTTGTTTTAATAGGCTTGTTATTAAGCGAAATATCAAAAATTCCGCCTGAAATCGCAAAAATATGCTCATCCGTAAACTTAGCCGTTATTCCGAGCATTGTCATTTCAATAACAGGTGCGTTAACATCGTTTTTGCAAAGTTTGTTTGCAATTTTTGTTGAATAGGCATCCATTACACCGCTTTGAGTAAAGCCATCTTTCATTACTGAAAATCTGCCTAAGTCTTGAATGGTTGAAAGCATACCTGCAGAAATAATTTCTATCATAATTCAACCTCGCTGACTGAAGGAGTGTAAGTGCCGTTTGCAACTTGTTTTTCTATTTCAAGATACTCTGCCTTATCTATGCTGAAAAATTTGATATAATCGCCGGCTTTATACAATATAGGCGACTTTTTTGATTTGTCAAAAACTTTTACGGGCGTTTTTCCAATCAATTGCCAGCCACCCGGTGACGCAATAGGATAAATCCCTGTTTGCTCTCCGCCGATTCCTACAGCCCCTTCAAAAATTTCAAGTCTCGGTGTTTTTAATCTCGGAGTAAAAAGTCTTTCGTCCATACCGCCGAGATAGGCAAATCCGGGTAAAAATCCCAACATATAAATTAAGTAAGGCTTTGATGTGTGAAGTTTGATAACCTCTTCTCTTTCAAGAGCTGTATGGCTACACACATTTTTCATATCCAAAGCAAACTCGTCGTCGTAGCACACAGGTATATTCCAAACCTTAGCCGTGCTTTTTACGTCGCACTCTCCGCCGTTTATAAGCGCTTCAACTTTCTTTTTTAGTTTCTTTGAGCTGATGATTGTGCAGTCGTAAAAAACAGTTAACGAAGCAAACGTCGGTACAAGCTCAACAATTCCGTCAATATGCTTTGCTTCTATTCTGTTGCAAAGACCGGTAACCTGACGGTTAACCTCTTCGCTTATTTCATTTTTAAATTGCACGGTAACAGCGCTGTCGCCGTTTTGCAAAAATGAATAAATCATTTAAAATATCCTTTTTTAATTGTTGTTTCAAACCATTTATCAGTTTTGTCCTCAACCGTGTGAGGATATTCAATAAGCCCACGCATAAGTGAAATAATCGGCAAAACAATATTTTTGCCAATTCCGTCAATGTAAGGTCTTGCTTCTCCGTACATATCAAGCATACCCGCTTTTGCCGCAGCATCCATAACTGCCGCTTCCTCTTTCTCGGTATGAAAAAGGTCTAAATCATTCAAAAGAAATGCCGTGCATGCCATAAGAGCATTCATACCCCAGTCACTTACAGTTGCTGTAATAATGTTGTCGGCAGCCGTATCTGCCAAAATACCAAAGCCTGTTCCTGCCTTGCAACCGCCCTTTTCAGCGTAAGGAATATATTTTCTTATATGTTTTTCAATAGTGCCCATACCAAGCTCATTGCCAAGGTCACCGATAGAAAGATTATAAATACCTCTGCTTTGACATTCCCTAAAAAGAACATCATATTTTGCCTCAATATCGGTTGTGTTTACACCTACTGCATTATGATAATATCCGTTTTTGTTTCTGCCGGGTGCTTCATTAGAAATAACAGCGCACGGCAAGCCGTGAGAAAGTATTTCTTGCGTTTGTTCCTCTTCCCTGCTCTTATCCTTAGTAAATGAAACAATGCAAATGGTGTTATCGGGTATATTGTCAATGTCATATGTAATATCGACACCTAAAACCTCGCTCATAGCCTTAATGGCTTTTTCGCATTGTTCAGGCACTAACATAACAGGCTTTGCGCCAAATGCCCTTATAACAAATCTGGCAAAAACGGTAGAGGAGATAATTCCGTCAGTCTCAGCCTCATTCCAAGGGAGAAGAATAAATCCCGTTAAAATAAACACCTTTTCACCTTTTTTAATATTCTTCACAAGCCCCTCTGCCCCATTGAGTGACAAAGGCTTTCCTGTATATTTGATTGCCCCGTCATAGAGAATTCTGCAAACGCCGTAACCTCTCGGGTCAAGGTTCATAAGCCAATCAAGATTGTATCCGACATTAAGTTTGGTAAGCTCGGTTTTATTCATTATTCTTTGCACTGCTCCTCAAAATCTTTAACTAAAGCGTCTTGAATTGTTTTCAACATTTCAGGTGCTTTTCCGCCTACTTTTTTGCCGTCAACGGTTTTAACCGGAATGCAGAAAGAACCTGTTGAATGAACAACAATTTCATCTGCCGACATTAATTCATCAAGAGTGTAATCTCTTTCTTCAACATCGTATCCAAGCTTTTTAGCAAAAGCAAGAAGCCTTATCCTTGCTGTTCCCGGAAGAACCATATCGTCAAGCTGGTGAGTAATAACCTTACCGTCCTTAAAAATAGAAACATTAGAGTGTGCGCACTCCGTAACAATATTTCCTCTGTGGAAAATTGCTTCTTGGCAACCTGCTCTGTCAGCAGCGGTAGCGGCAAGGCAAGACGGAATAAGATTAAGTGTTTTGCAATTGCAATAATAAAATCTTTTGTCCTCATACGTAATAACATCAATCGGCTTATATGTATCCGCAACGTGGCAAGGCGTAAGTGTAATCCACAAATTGCCCTGCATATTTTCAGGATAAATGTGACCACGAAGCCCATTTCCACGAGTAACCTGCATATAAACAAATTGGTCGCCGTCATCAACCTTTTTAACAAGCTCTCTGAGCAATTTGTCAAGCTCGTCACGCTCTATCGGAATGTTCATACCGAGAAGTTTTGCGGAATTGTAAAATCTTGTAAGGTGCGCATCCATATCAAAAACAATATGATTATGAGCATACGTTGCGTCATAAACACCGTCACCAAACCAACAAACTCTGTCAAGCATCGGAATTTGCATTTTTTCAATCTCGTCATACTTACCGTTATAATAGCCTAAGTTTTTCATTATGAATACCTCCGTATAGCAAATCAGGGGTCTGCCTTGCAGACCCCATTGTCATTATTAAGATTAGCATATTTATATTTACATGTCAATAAAAAACAGCCAACATTAATTAAAATTTCTTTTATAATCATTCCAAAAAAAGATTAGATTATTGATAACTCCGACACTTGTGCTTATATAGGACTTTTTTCACAAATGTGCATATAATTTTTATTGTAATGCTTTATACTATATGATATAATTACAATGCAAAAAATTATATTATAACAAGATTTCAATAGATTACCTTAAAAAGGAATACATTATGGGCGATAAAACATCAACTTTAAAAAAGCCGATTAAAAACGGCAAAAAGTTCTTTTTACTTTACAGTGCAGCTTTTTTAGTTTGTGCTGCTTTATGTTACTTTTGGTTTATAATAAATAAAAAGACATTAATTATTAACAGCGACGGCTGGAGGCAGCACTTTGCCGCTTTTGTATATTTCGGCAAATACGGACGTGAAATTTTAGAAACGCTGTTTGAAACTCATAAATTTGTATTGCCGCAATGGGATTTTTCAATAGGACTCGGAAGCGATATATTAACCACGCTTCACTTTTATACTATCGGCGACCCGCTTGATTTGTTAAGCATTGCCTGTCCTGCCAAATATGCGGCATATCTTTACAGTTTTTTATCTCTGTTTCGTTTATATCTTGCGGGGCTTAGCTTCGGTGCATTCTGTTTTATTAAAAAGAAAAATCACGTTTCAAGCATAACTGTAGGCTCGCTTGTTTATGTGTTCACCTTATTTGGAATGTTCATAGTGTCGCATCACCCGTTTTTTGCGCTTCCTATGATATTTTTGCCGTTGCTACTTCTCGGTGTAGAGCAAATTACGGCAGGCAAAAGGCCGTATCTTTTTATTGTTACGGTATTTTTAGCAGCTATAAGTAACTTTTACTTTTTCTATATGCTTGCTTTATTTACCGCAATTTATACACTTTTTTTGCTTGTTTGCAGATATCGTCATCGTGCCAAAGAGGCTTTTGGTGTTTTCTTTAAAATCGCAGGCAGTGCAATTTTAGGTGTGATTTTAAGTGCAATTATACTTATACCTGTAATATTAGCCTATATCGGCGACGGACGTTCGTCTGAGAGTTATGTTCATACCTGGATATACAGTATGGATTATTATCGCAATTTCTTAGCTTCTATGATTACCTCTCAAACAAAGTCGCAATATCTTACGCATCTTGGATATAACGCTGTTGCGCTTCCTGCCGTTTGCGTTTTATTCTTTACTAAAAACAAAAGTTGGCGCCCATTAAGATTAATATTTTTAGGCGCTACGGCTATGCTTCTTATCCCTGCATTCGGCTGGGCTTTTAACGGATTTTCATATATGGCTAACCGATGGGTTTGGGCTTACGGGATGATTATTGCATATATTGTTGCAGTAACATGGCAAGACCTTTGCAAAATAGATATTCGCAAGGGCTTAGGTATAATCATAGCAATCGCAGTATATTCCTCAGCCGCCTTATTGATGATGAATGAAATAAATCACAACATTATTTTTTCTCTCATAACAGCGCTGTTAATAGTAATCGTTTGTATGATTTTAAATAAATCGGCAAAGAAGCGTATTGCTCCCGTTTTAGCAGTAATCCTTGTATTTGCCTCATTTGCAGGCAATTCGGCTTATTTTTTCAGCGGTCACGGCAATAACCATATTGCAAGCTATGTAAGTTACGGTGCCGTCAACAATAAGATTAAGCGTTCTGCGGCGAGCAAAGTAAAGAAAGCGGCAAAAAGCGACGATACATTCTATCGCTACAGCGGCGGAAAAATACATTACAACGAAAGCACTTACGTCGGTATGAACGGCACTTCGTTTTATTGGAGTATGGAAAACAAAAATTTAGCCGAGTTTGTCAGCGAAACAGAACAGCCTGCCAATGCGGCATATATGTTCAGAGGATTTAACGATTCAGTCGCAATGAATGCCGTTACAAACGTTAAATATTATGTTAAAAACAAGAAAACTTCGATTCCCTACGGTTTTGAAAAGTTAAAAGGAAAGGTTTATCAAAATAAGAACGCATTACCGTTTGGTTACACAACAAATAACGTTATCAAAAAATCTGATTATGACAAGCTTTCATCATTAGAAAAGCAGCAAGCGTTAATTCAAGGCGTTGTGCTTGACAATGTTCCAAGCGATATGAACACGGTCACACCGACATTTACATACAAAAGTGTTCCTTATACCGTTATAGGCGGTAAAAACGTATCTGTAGACGGAGAAAAAATATACGTCTACAACAATAAAGGCAAGATAAAAATTCAATTTTCAGGTGAAAAAAATCAGGAAACATATTTGCGTTATACATTTAATAACTACAGCAATATTGATGAGGGCAAGAGTAATTCAGACAAAAAGCAAATAGGTAAAAACACATCAAAACATACTTTGCCGTCTAAAATGAAAATGCGTTTTTCCTATCAAACCGATGACGGCAAGAAATACAAAACCGATTTTGTCACCTGCTATTCATCTTCTTACGTGCGTTACACGGGTACTAAAACATATCTTGTTGGGCTTGGCTATACCGAAAATGCGAAAAACAGTATTAAAATAACCTTTGATCAACCGGGAATTTACGACTTATCCGACATCGAGGTTTTTGAACAGCCTATCGACCAAGCATCACAACAGATTGCAGACTTAAAAGCAGACACGATGCAAAATGTCATAATTGGTAAAAACAAAATAACCGGCACAATTGATTTGCAAAAAGCAAAAATGCTCTGCATTTCAATTCCTTACAGCAAGGGTTGGAGCGCCACGGTTGACGGCAAAAAAGCTGAGCTTTTGCAAGCTGACACGGCATTTAGCGCACTTGCTTTAGACAAAGGAAAACACACAATAGAGCTTCAATATCATACTCCTTACTTAAAAGAAGGAGCATATATCAGCACAGCCGGAGTTATCGCTTTTGCAGTTTTAATAATCATTACAGAAAAGCGCAAAAAAGCGGATTATTTATCCTTAAATCAATAATATTTCATATGGATGAATAAAGCAAAACATTATTACTTTAATCAAATGGTTAAAATTAAAGCTGTCTCGCTTAAACTGCGAGACAGCTTTTTATATACACAATAAATTTGAATTTAACAAACTCGGCGTTTGCGAAAGCAAAACAATTGCCGAACCGGTTGCGACGGTGGCAACGACAGCAATAATAATTGCTGTTTTTTTACTGAATTTTCGTTTCATCAGCTTGCAAATCAATAAAGCGCAAATTTCACAGAATGCTATAACCAAAATAATTATTGCAATTGATTTCCAAAGCCAAGACAATTCAAGCACAAATTTCATATACCATTCTCCCCTTTCCGGCTTGTTTAAAGCGAAATAACAGCATTTTTAAGTTTAATTATATCCTTTTCGTCAGGGTGAGATAATGCGCTGTCAAAATTATCAATCAACATATCAAGATTAGCAGGCGCATTGGTTAGCTCTTTCATCTTAACATAGCGTTCTCGTACGGATTGAGGCATTTTGCCTTGGCACATATATTCCCCCACAACAACATTGCTTAAATCTAAAGACTGCTTAACCCGACTTAAAATTTTTTTGAAATACTCATCGCTTCCGCCAAATCCCGCTGTACCAAACAAAAATACTTTTCTGTTTTTCAGACTTTGCAAAAGTTTCAATGTATCACAGTCGGCAGTTCCCTTGTCCGTCCAAAAACCGATATAAAGCATTTCGGATTGAGGTATCTGTGTTTTTACATTGCCATAAAAGTCGCAATTTTCTTTTGGTAATACGTCATAAATCGCATCGGCAAGCATTTTTGTATTGCCTGTCAGGCTACTCACTATTATTGAATATTTATAATTTTTCAATTTTCAAGACTTCCTTTACATTTTATTTTTTCACGTTCGTTATAAGCGGCAACATCATCATTTCCCCGCCGTAATATTTTCCGTTCACAGTCAAGCAAACCTTGTTGTTAATCATTATAACTTTTTCACTGAAAAAAACAATTCATACCGAGCAAAATTAACCGTTCATTCATAAAGTCAAAGTACTTATGCAAAAATAAAATCAAAAGTGGCACACTGCATAAAGAACAATTGTATTTTCGTTGACTATTTGCCTATGATATAGTACGATATAGATAAATAGTCATAGATAATAAAAGCAAACTTTAAATTATTCATAAATTAAAAATCACAATAGGATAACAAAACAGAGGCACAAAAATGATTAACAAACTACACTTGGCAATGATAAATTTATACAGCGGAGATTCAAAAAGGATTCAGCATTTTTGCAAAGTTCACAGCTACGCAAAGCTGATAGCAGAAAATGAAAAGGTTGATGATAAAACTTTGTTTATAATCGAAGCCGCTGCCCTCACTCACGACATAGGAATCCACACCTGCGAAAAAAAATACGGAAATTGCGGCGGAAAATTGCAAGAAAAAGAAGGTCCGAAATTGGCTGAAAATCTTCTTGCTGAATTAGGATTTAATATTGAAACATCACAGAGAGTGCAATACTTAATAGCCCATCACCACACATACGACAATATAAACAGCATAGATTGGCAAATACTTGTTGAAGCAGACTTTCTTGTTAATATGTTTGAGGAAAGCCTTCCGAAATCGGCTGTGCAAAACGCTTATGACAAAATATTTAAAACTGCCTGCGGTAAAGAAATTTGCAAAAAAATGTTTTTAATTTGAACATATCTGAATTGTAAAAATTTTTCAATTGTAAAAGCGCATACTTTTCATAAACTATACTTGCAAGAGCGATTTGATATTATGTGATAAATATTTTGAAGAAAATTTTATTCAAAATATCAGCACGCTTTGCGAATTTTTGATAAGAGAGGTGTTTTTACAATGGCAAAGAATACAGTTCCTGAAGCTAAAGAGGCTCTTAACAGATTTAAGATGGAAGCTGCTTCAGAGGTTGGTGTAAATCTCAAGCAGGGCTACAACGGCGACCTTACTTCAAAGCAAGCCGGTTCTGTCGGCGGCCAGATGGTTAATGTAATGTGTCCTGTACGAACTGTGCATTTTCAACGTACAAATTGGGTTAAAAATAACCAACTTCAGCCGATTACATACGAATTTTGCATAGCGGTATAAAAGCTCCATAACCCATAAAAATGAGCCAAGAGGTATTTCCTCTAGGCTCGTTTTTTAATTACTTTTAGTTTTTCAATGCAGTTATCGGAACAACATATACTCCGTCAGAATGTTTATAAGCACTTATGCAAAAAACATTATATCTTAACAAACATTTTATCAATTATTATTTTCGGCAAAGTTCAATCCCGACAAATCTATTTCATATTTCAAACTATTGGGTAATTCCGATTGTTTTATAAACATTACGAGATACCATGGCAGATAGGTTACACCGGCTTCCTTACAAATATTGCTCTTACAAAGCACATAACAGTTGCCGAACTTCCATTCCTTTACAGACATAACATTGTCAAGCGCTTTATGTTTTTTATAATCATTTCCCGATTTCACTTCAACAATATCGATATGCATACCGTTTTGAACAACAAAGTCAACCTCACCATATTTATTTGAATCAAAATAATACAGCTTAAAACCATTAGACTTTAACTGCTGTGCAATAACATTTTCAAGAACACTGCCGAGGTTCATGGAAAGATCGCCATTTAAAATGGAGAACTGTATATTTTCCATACAAGCCGCACAAAGAAGTCCGACATCATCCATAAACAATTTAAACAAACTATGCTTTTCATTAAGCTGTAAAGATGCCTTGGGTTCATCTACATTATAGCACGACAACGCAACACCTGCGTCATTCAACCATGTGAAACTGTTTTCGTACCTGTTCAGTCTTGCACTTTTATTCAAGGAATTGACATAAAAGCGTCTGTTTTTTTCATTTAACTGTGCAGGAATACTGTCAAAAATAGATTGAATTTTGATTTTTTCATTGCCCTTTGCGTATTGGCTGATGTCCATACGATATTGATTAAGTATGCTGTTTTGATAGTCAACAACCCTTGCAATATCGTGCGTATCAACATAAATTTGAACAGCCTCAGGCATACCGCCCACAACGATATAACTGTAAAACAGTTTATTCATTGTATTATGAACGGACTCGGTTATCGGTTTAGTATTCTCAAAGCACTCCCTGAGATAATCTATCGTGCTGGTTTGAACCCCGTTCGCCCAAAGATATTCCTCAAAATCCATGGGATACATTCTATAAATTTCTTCAAATCCGACCGGAAATGATTTTACATGATTATATCCGACTCCGAGCAACGAACCCGATTCCACATAATCAAATCTACCGTCCTCAACAAGAAATTTTATGGCAGTTCTTGCATTCGGGCATTGCTGAATCTCATCAAATAATATGAGCGTATCACCATCAACCAATGATTTACGGGTAAATGCCGTAATATTAGTAATCAGCGTATCAGCGTCCAAACTGCCGCTGAAAATATCCGCAGCACCGTCTTCGGTAATAAAGTTAATTTCAACAAAATTAGCGTAATTGTTCTTTGCAAATTCCCTAATCAATGTGGTTTTTCCGATTTGTCTTGCACCTGTAATGCAAAGTGCTTTTTTGTTTTTCTGCTTTTTCCAATCTGATAATTTATCATATGCTTTTCTTTTCAGCATTTCATCACCGCCTTGTTCTTTATAATAATGTAACATAATTTTCATTATTTTTCAAGAGTTTGCAACATAATTTATAACATAATATTTGACTTTTTCTAACAATTTGCAACATTATTTATCATTTACACCTACAAGGAGTTATTTTGCATTATTATTTGTACTTATGGCTTGATGTGAAAAATCATTATATAAGCACTTGTCAAAAATATTATAACGAAATTCACAAAAACGAGCCATGAGGTACCTGAACAATTCCAGATTGTTCTGACAAGAAAATGTTATATATAAAAGCCAATTATGGTACTATGATAAAAGGAGAATAAATCGCCATGAAAGAACAGAAAATCGATCTTAAAGAAGTGAATAAAGATAATAGTCAAGGCGAAATAGTTATTTATCAAACTGATGACGGTGATACAAAAATTGATGTTCGATTTGTTGATGAAACGGTATGGTTGACGCAGGCTCAATTATGTGAACTTTACAAAACGAGCAAATCAAATGTAAGTGAGCATATTAAAAATATTTTTGAAGAGGGCGAGCTTGAAGAAAATTCAGTTGTTCGGAAATTCCGAACAACTGCGAGTGAAGGTAAAAATTATAGCGTTTCATATTACAATCTCGATATGATTATTTCACTTGGTTACCGAATCAAATCAATTTCATATTTCAACAAAATTAGTGGTAAATGAAAAAGTAAATATAACGAATAAATTTGGAATACACATTATTCGCCGCTAAAAGTGGCACAGTTTGCAAAAGTTCATTGTAATTTTTGCATGAACTAAATTTGTAAATTTATAAATCGCACATTCGCAAAAGAAAACCTCCTTTGGTACAATTTGAGTATCAAAGGAGGTTTTACTATGGAAAACACATTATTTGAAAAATTCGGTGGCACATATACTAAGCAAGGCGACTATCTTTTGCCAAATTTAATTTTACCCGCAGAAGAAGCAACCGGTTATATCGGAGTATGGGGACAACGCAGATTGAACTACTTAAAGCATCACAAAGTTTTGTATACAATTTGCTCACTTCCGGAAAACTCTATTCCCACCTTGCCGATATCGAAGAACAAGCCAAACAACTCTTTTCTCGGCTGGTAAAACAATACGCTGAAAAAGAAGGCGTCACCGAACAACTAAAAGCAACAGATATGATGCTTTGGGTGCAGAAGATGAATAATGTTCGTAGTATAGTACAAGAAATAGTTTCAACAGAAATATTTATAAATAATTGTAAAGGAACAACCTACATTATTTATAGGTTGTTCCTTTACTTATAGACTTTTATCAGTAAGGTACTTATCCAAAAGATGAAGCATAAATTCTTTATCTAAAATCACTAGTTTTTTATTATGAACTTTTGCTTCGTGGAACAGTAGATATTTAAGTTGGTCATCAATTATGTCAGGATAAATTACACCAATTATTTCTGCTCTATTATCATTAAAGGCATCAATAATTTGTTGTATAATTTCTCTGCCTATCAAACTTGCTTTTGTAATTTTTGGAGTGCGTGAATTTACTGATTTTGCTACACCTAAAAACGTTGAATTTTTGCCATTGTATGTCACTAACATTGATACATCTCCGAACTCGTGTCCTTGATGTGGTTGTGGCGTATATCCTTCAAAGCCTTCAAACAATTTTAGTATGCATTGCACATCACTTATATTGCATATCGATTTATCTTTGCACTGACTACATTTATCATTAGTCGGATGAGAACATTTTTCTTTTAATTTCTTCAGTGATGTTTGAAGCATGTCAGAAGAATGCGTTAGTTCTCTATTGATAATCTGGGCAAAATCTTGAATATCAGAAACCTTTAATTTTTCATAATTAGGACTTTTAAGAATGGTTAAAGAGCCATTATTTAAAGCAAAATATTCATTGTCATCAAAGACGATATCCGGATAGTATAAGTTAATTGTAGTAAAAAGTCGCTCTGTAAAATTATCTGTTGCGATTAACGAAATAGCCTCATTAATATCTGCTATTGTATTTGTATGCCCATTTTCGCAATCAAATACAAAAGAACCTACTTGGCTTTTTCCACAATCACTGCAAATAATCTTTGCCGGTGCCTTTTTTGTTATTGCAAAATGTGTGCTTCCACAGTCGGGACAACTAGGAATAGACGGCTCTTCGCAAGTGTCACATAAGCAATATACTTTTTCATAGAATTTGCTGTTCAATTCAACATATGCTTTATATAAATCGAAAGAAACTGGACAAGAATCAATATTTGATTTTTTACATGAGATTATAGCAAGAGCTATTTCGTTTAGGATAGGTATAGAAGATTGCTTAATATCCTCCCACGAGGATGATGAGAACATGTTAAAACCGGACACAGTTTCTAATGTTACATCTGATGAGTTCTGAAAAAAAGAAATTATGCTATTGATTTTTCTGGTACTCCACATCCTAAACTGTGATGCGGTCAAACTTTTAGATAAATACAGCTTACCTTTATTACAATTAACGCCCAATGTACCAGTTGTGTTCTCATCTATATCTTCGACATATTGCGTATTTGTTATGTCATAATTTTCATATCCGTCAGGAATACAATCTTTTTTATCGCCTAGATTTTGATCTGCAAATGTGATTTTTTCTAATTGGGTTTCGGGCGGGTTAGCATTATGCATGGTAACCCTTTTCGTCTTGTCGCTAGAAAAAACCTTTTCTAGCAATTTACTTGTAATTTTAATATTAGTAATATTTGCCGAATATAGACTACTAAAGAAGCGTTTCAAAGCATTCATTAGGATTTCGGGCATATTATTAATAGCAATGAAATTTTTATCTATACCAACCCAAACAAAGCATTCTTTCATCATATAAATATATGTGAATTCACCATCTTTATTTATGTAGTTAAATTTTTGAAGGTATGATAATGAGATTTCATATGTACCGTCGAATTCAATTATTGACACGAATTCAATGTTTTTGTACTTATCGTCTTCTTTGTATTCTTGAGTTGAAATAAATTCTTTGATTTTTGTTTCCAATGAGCCTTTATCAAAAGAAATATCGTTGCTTTGTTTAGCCCAAAATAGCGTAAAACCGGGTTTTAATCCATATCTGTACTTTTCATATGTCGCATCAATGGTTTGAGGATATATTTCGGGCGACATTTCAATCAATTCAATTAAAACAGCTCTGCTTTGCGAATTTACTAATTTTTGAAGATCGTTTGTATAGCTTTGCTTTTTGATTTGAAGTAAACGAGATTCAATATTTTCTTTTTCAATGTTTTGCCAAATCATAGATCGTATGCCTTTAATTTGCATACTTTCAAGTTTTATTTTTTGTTCTTCAGGAATAGGCATATTGTATTCTCTCCTTATAACATATTAACCGAAAATATTAGTTTAATCTATAATAGCATTCATAAAAAGCCAAATATATCTTAAATACAGTATTTAACTTTCTTTGATAGACTATTTATTCACCGTCATTAAGAGCGTTCATAACCTCTTTAACAACCTTACCGTCCCATCCAACGCAAAGCATTTCTTTAGTTATGATAGCTTTGTAGACCGGATTTTTTTCGACTATATTCCAAAGATAACGCAAGATAATAATATAATCATCAAAGTTATCCTTGACTTTATTTGCTACATTCTTACGCCACTCATCAGCAAATTCCTTGCCTGAATAAATGTCGTTTAAATCCTTACATATGAAGTTGATTGCTCCGCCTATGCCGGGAAGTTCGTTTTCATTTGCATCAGGGTTTGGATTTTCAGCAATTTTTACATGAAGCAGTAAATGCTCAAGCAAATTACAGTAAACAAGCCTGTCCGCTTTTTGATACTCAAAAGGATTATTAGCTGCAAATTTATCGTTACAAAGCATAATTGCCTTGTCCTCATCAATATGATGACACAACAGTCCTTCATTGGTTCGAGTAACTAAAGGATTTTTTGCTTTGCAAGCAGTATCTTTGAAGTAGTTGTGTTTTGCAGAACCGTATTTTTTGAGCAATGCAGAAACAATATCTTGATAACTCATTTTCAGCATTGACTCATAATATGAAGTTCCATCCATTGGCTTAACTTTGCTTTCTATGAAAGCGATTTCTTCATCTGAAAGTCCATACTTTTTATAAAGTTGCAAGTCTATTTCATGAACAGACTTAGACCAATCAATATCAGAATTATCTGTAAAATCTTGCATTGGAACATATTTCCAAGTTTCTTTAGTGTTATCTTGGGTGACTTTTAATACACCTAACATAGTTCTTGCAAATTTAGTTTTTACATATTTCAATATTGCTTCAGCCTCACTAAAGCTATCAGTAGAACCAATAGAAATATATGTTTCAGTATAGCCGATTAACGGCGTGCTTAATACTTCGCCGATTGCTCCTGAGCCATTTGCTTTAGGAACAATAACTTTATATTTTTCTAAATTCTCTACCGGTGCAATATAATCTCTTCTAAACCAACGATAACAACGTTTATTCTTAACATTTCCAAGCAATTGAACATACTCATGCCCATCATTCGGTTTATCTTCAGTAAATAATTTTGGTATTTTTTCAAATGAACTTGTCGTTATTCTTCTATCTGAGTTTTTGCTCATTTCTTCAGGTCGTTCAGAGTATGCTAAATCAGAATATCTATATATTCCTCTGTTTGTAACAACTGTTGCCAAACTATCTTCGATAGTTGGTATAACTTTTTTTACAATTGAACTGAGTTCCTCATATGGAGTAAATAATCCTATAGGCTCATACTCTGAATTTTTATCCCAATAAGTAACAGCTACGCCACCTTTTATATCTACTGTTGGAAATACATCAGAGCTGTCAGACCAATATTTAATTACCTTAAAATGAATATCATTTAGTTTTTTTAGTATTCCACTCTTTAGGAGTATTACCGGCATTAAATAAAAACCTTGCAGGATGAATTAAAGAAACTTTGTCCGCTAATTCTTCACTACTATCAATAAAGTAATTATATATTGATTTTTGAGCACTACTTTGACCTCCTGTTTCTTCCTGATAAGGCGGATTACCAACGACTGCATCAAACTTCATTTCTTTCACATCCTTTTTCCAGTAGGAGCCTTTCAGCACACGCTTTTTGAATTGCTCCGGTTTGTTTTTAAGCATATTTACAAGGTCATCAAAATAATGAGCGTTGCACTTAACATCACTGTAACCGCAAAGAGTTCTTCTGGTGATAGATTTTGCCATAGGTGTTTTGCAAATGACATAAACATTATCTCTGATAACTTCATTCCAGAAATATTGACATTCCTCAGGTGCCCAGTCATCATCGCTCATCCCCTCCATACGCTGCTTATAAAAGCTGTAAGCAACATATAAAGGATACAAACCTGTTTTAGAATTAATTTCAAGTATCTTTGCATTTTCTGCAAATACAGTATTTGTTACCTCGCCTCTGTCTACAAAGCGGGGTTCTTCAAGGCGATGCTTTTCTTCTTGAGTATCATCCTCAAAATTTTCATTAAAGAAACACCAGCCACCGAGAGTTTCAGACATATGCATATTAACAACTCTCCACGGAGTAAGAACCGTTTCCTTGTCGGGATTCTTGAAGTGGCGGAAAATTTCCGCAATTTGAATAACTCGTCTTGTCGGTGTTTCCATGTCGGCGGCTGCCGCAAGCCTTCTGATACGCTTACCTGCCGCAATAAATACGTCTCGGTCATAATACTTAGTGAACTCGGTAAATATCTTTTTACTTACGCCTGTAGGCATAAATTCTTTCCAAGATTCATCATCGACAATATCAACAAAACTATCAATATCGATATCTTCATCAATCGGAACATCAGCGCCATAAATCATAAGTGGCATACGGATTGATACACCACGCAAAATATCAATGGCCTTCTTTCTCGCTTCTTTAGCTTGTTTCTTTTTCTTACGGTCTTCCAACTCTTCAGGTGTTGAAGAAGTAGGTGGAGTAGCCGGTTCGGGGTCATCTAAATGTTCAATCTGCTCATCCGTCAATCCTTGTCCGTTTACAACAACATCCTTATTTTTCTTTGAAGCCTTAGATGCACCAATAATATCTTTAAGCTCATTAAACTTAGATGCGTCAATCTCGTTAAGCTTAAGGAGTTCATCGTTGTACAGAGATTCATCCTCAAATCCGCTATTTACCGCACGTTCAGCGTAAATCTGTTTAATTTGTTCCATCATAGACTCAACACTATAAGTTTTAGTTTTTGAGCCCGCAATAGCAATAACAGGGCAATAATTCAAAAACTCGGTCATAGCCTCCCTGCGTTTTTGCTGACTTTTACCCGGTTTACGGGATAAATGCACTGTTTCGGTTAAAACTTTGAGTGTTCTGTCAGGTGCAAAGTCAAATACATAGCAGTCTGTTTTTTGCTTGCCATCAATAGTTCCGGCTGACTGAACTCTGAAAATAGTTTGCATATATTGTGCCGCCGCAGTGGAATATGAACCCGAAAGCATAAGAACAGCAGTCCATTCTTTTACCGTTACTCCTGTTGTAAGCTTGCCGCAAGACAGAGTTACAGAGTAGTCATTTTCTTCAATGGTTTTGCGTACAAGCTCCAGCGCATCATTTGAATGTTCTTCTTCATATTTATCGCCTTCTCCGGCAACATTTGCTATTCCAAAATTCTTAAATACAGAGTGGCTTCTAAGAAGCTCACTTAATGCTTTTGCTTCTTTGACACCTGGAACCATCCACAAAGTGTGGCGGAACATATCACGGTATTCTTTAGTTGAATAGGGATAACCGCTATTAGCATCTTCCGTTACCATTAAATCGAGAAATGCATTCACATCGTTTTCATGAACAAATTTGCCCTCGACGGCATTTTTCGGGAGTTCACGATTGCCGTTAGGCCCTTTGTACCAAACTCTGAAAAATTCTCTGAAATTGAAGGCTTTTGTGCCATAATCATCGGAAATATATTTCTTTAATTTCTCACCTAAATCGTATGTGTAAATGTGCATTTGAGGCAAATCAGCATAAGGGTTATGGTCGCCATAATGAGCCAAATCCCACTCGGCCTTTTTCTTCTGCTCCATTACATAATCCCAAGTGTAAACATTATCTTCACCAAACTTATCAAGAAGATTGAACGGCGTACCAGAGAGTGCAAGGACCTTAGTGTGCTCTTTTTTGAGAGCTTTTACTACATTGTCACCAAGCTTTGTTTGTGTTCCTTCATGAGCCTCATCAATAACAATTAAGTCCCAATCAAGAGCAAACACAGCATTATTTTTATTGAAGTTTCCTCCGACAATTTGAGAACCTCTTAAATCTTGCATAGAAGCGAAGTAGATAAAATGGTCTCCATTTTTATCATGATTACGGATTTTGAGGTCATTCTCAGAATCTGTCTTTTCGTCAAATGTATATGCAGAATCTTTGGTCTTACGCTCATAATAGTAATCGTGTTCGGAATTTCCGGGAAAGAAAACCTTTTTGAAATCATCACTCCAACCATCATCAACAACAGGACGATGGGTAACGATTATTACTCTGCGATATTGATTGCGGCGAATAACTTCAAGTGCTGTCAATGTTTTACCAAAACGCATTTTAGCATACCATAACATTTCATCATCTTTTTTGAATGTTCTTAATGTTTTATTGACAGCATCTATTTGTTCTTCACGAAATTCAATCGTTTCATGAGGAGTATTTTTTGCAATATCAGCAGAAGATAATGAAGATTTTCCCTCTTTTAAAGCTTTGATAGCAGCCTTTGCTGTTTCAATATTAGTGGCAAACCATTCGGCACCGGTTTTTCCGTTAGGCTGAACCTTATGAATGCCGGAATTCATAAGTACTTTCTGAACGTCCTTATCACTAAAAGCAGCTAAATAGTTACCCACAGTTCTCACAGCGAGCTCAGTATGTAACAAGGTATATCTTACGCTAACAGTGCCAACTTCCTGTTTGATTCTTGCGTGAGCAGCCTGATTTAAGTCACGTGAATTAGGCAGTATATCATTAGGCTGCTTATTGCTTTTCAAGGTTGCTTCACCAACTTTTAGTAAACCCTTATGGTCATCATATGGCATACTAAATACATATATCAACTTATATGCAAGTGTTTGTTCAAATCTTTCCACGCTTTATGCCTTCTTTCAATACATCAATAAATGGTATGCTTTTTTTATAGTTTGTCCAATCGAATATTCTGCAATAGATGCCATTGTGCTTATAAATATCATTTTTCTCACATCCTGGACAATTAACGCTTGTTTCTTTTTCTGTGCCTTCAAACAAGTTCATTTGTTGATTATTTCCCTTGATTTTTCGGCAAGAATACGGTACCACACATTTAAGACCGTCCATTTGCCATATGTTCCAAGCTATTATGTTGGCCACTTCTTTCAGTAAAGTGATAGAGGGGTATTCATTAAATTTTGCTTTATAGTAATCTATATAATCATACAGTAAATTTTCTCTTGCGATTAGTATGCTATCTCCTTGAAACTCATAACCATATACACTTTTTAATGCCCGCAACGAATGTTTAATCCAACTTTCTGCTTCTTCGCAATTTTCGTTTACAACACGCATTTTTCTATCAAATAGTCCAATACGGTCATTTACAGGAATTAACTCACCGGTGGTTGTATCATATCTACTGACAAGATAGGGGGCTTCGCCACATGTTATTTCCAAACGTTTAGCATCAACATATGCTTTCCAAGTTTTTTTACCGTTTTCAAACAGAATTTTTTCGTTATTTGTTATCCAAGTTGTTCCTTGCGGAATGTTAAAAACATTTGCTCTGCCAAACCAAGCTTCGTCCACTTGATTGTTTTGTTCATTGCAAATCCATGATGGGGTAAACACTTCCGCTCTTTTTCTTATTCTTCGCTCTTGAACTTTTTTTGATTTTGCCGCACGGGGTTGAATAACATTAAAATATCGTCCTGTTATAAGTTTAACTTTAATTTCAGCACGCTCATCATATTCAGGGCCATACATTTCATAATCCTTTGTGCACCAAAGAATGTTTTTTCGAGTGGTTTTATCTTTTAGTAAAATGCGTAGAATAATAGGATCAATATCTGCAATATCATCCTCTAAAATATCTATTCTTTTTTCAATTTCATTTTGCTGAAATATAGTCATTGGTTTTATTTCTCCAAATAAAAGAATTTGTTTTTATAGTTTAACTGTATTAATTAGTTATAGCACCAATATTTCCCACTTACCGTATCTCTTGCCGCTTTCACGGCGGATATAGTTTTTATCCTGCAGGGATTTCATAATTCGCTTTATGGTTGCAATCGATTTTCCGGTTGCTTCTGCAAGCTCTTGCTGTTTTATTGTCGGGTTCTTTGCCACTAATTCTAAAACCGCAAGTTCTTCCAAATTGCAGTCCAAAGTATCAAATTGATACTTTGGAACTTTTGAGCTGATACTTTGGGAATTGTTCTCCACATAATCAATGTGCATATATCTGTTTTTTAACTCATAATGCGTATCTAACAAAAGATTTGAAAAGAACATTTCCAAAAACTTAGTTGTGGAATGAACGCCTTTTTGCAGGTTATTATAATTAGCACGAACCAATGCATTACGGAAATACCAAGAATTTTTCTCGAATGCGTCGTTGTTTACACTAAAGCCGAATGTTTTCATATATTTTATCATAAATACGGCAGTCGCACGGGTGTTTCCCTCGCTGAACGGGTGAATTTGCCATATATCGGAAGCAAATTTTGCCAAATGCTTTACAGCTTCATCTACGGACAAACCCTCATAAGAAAACTGTTTTTCAGTGGAAAAATCATAGTCCAAAGTTTCCTTAATACTGTTACAATCCGCATAGGTAACAGTATCGCCGTTCAGAACCCACTCTTTCTTTGTGATATTGTACTGCCTGACTTGTCCTGCGTGACTGAACACGCCCTCGAACAATCTGCGATGAATAGAAAGCCACTCGGCAGGGGAAAACTGAAACGCTTTCTCGCCCAATAACTTTGCAATTCTTGCCGAAACAATGTCTGCTTCTTTGGTTTCATTTTCCGTTTCGGTGCGTACAGAACGCTGCTCATAGTAACTGTGAATACGCTTTTGAGCCTCGTCAATTGTGATTTTACCCTCGATATGCTCTTTTGCGGTGTCTAACAAATAGTCAGAAGTATTCAGTCCGTCAACAGCCTGCAAACCGATGGCAGTTTGCCACGCTTCGCTTTTTTCGGATTTGTCGGGTTCGCCTTGTTTTATATATTCTTCAAGTTCAAATTGCCAATTTTTATCCGGCATATTTGCACCTCGTTTCTTATAATTCTTCAGCCTTAAAGGTTGTATACCCCTCATAATAGTAGCTGTGGTCGATACCTTTCATATAAACCTCACGACTGTTTATTTCATCGGTAAGTGCGTTTTTCAAAAGCACCTTAATTCAACTATTTTCCACTGCACTTAGTCGATTTTCAATTCTTCAGGTATATCTGTGCAATCGACATCCCAAATTATTTTTGATATTTCATATAATAATTTACAACGCTCATCCATGTTTGATGGAGTAAACGCATCATCATATGATTTGAATTCGACATTTTTATATGATTTGAGTGCCTTATTCATTTTATCAAAATCTACATTGGAATTGTAAAAATCCTGACACAATGAATGTCCCCACATAGGAGCATGAGAATATGTGGCTAATTTGTTTTTATATTCTTCATTCCCAGAACTAATATTGTCTTTTCCCTTTAAAAGAATCAACCCACCAACATTATTTCGTCGTTCTTGGAAATCTTCCTCAGATTCAAAGAGTTTAATATTGCTTTCGTTATTAGAAAAAATATGCTCAATATGGTATCCGTTTGTTGCATGCTTAGTTGTCATATAAACAACATCATTTTCTGGTGTTACATTGCACTTTGAACATAAATAATCTTCAACTCGAGCAAATATGTAATAAAAGTATTTTTGAGTATTGTAACTTAATCTTTTAAAATTACCATAATCTAACAAACTGACAGGGGCAGTTTTATCAATTCCCTTTAATTCCCTTATTTCATTTAATATGACTTCGTCAAATATTTTTCTGTAATTTTCTATTTTAGCATTTCTTAATCTGTACGAAATTGTATGAACTATACCTTGAAATCTTTCACTTCCGTAAATATTGTTCAATCTTAACAACATATATAATCTCTCAAGTTCTTTAAATATTAATGTGGTCTTTTCAGATTCGAGTGGATCGTTTATTTCGCAAGCTGCAAATGATAATTGATAGTGACTATTTAAATTAAAAATGTTTTCACAATACTTTTTATGCTTGTTTTCACTGTTTGAAATAGTTTTATAAAGATTGGTATAGTAAGATAAATCATTATCAATAAACGATTTTACATTTTTAATTCTGCCGCTGTCCTGTCTTCTAAAGCCAAGATTCTGAGCTTCTTCGTTTTCGTCAAAAAGAAATCTGTGATATTCTTTATTTACCCTTGTTTCTTTGGAGGTGTTTCTCGTAGGATTTACAAAATACCGTGCTTTAATAAGAGCTACAAAGAAGTCATCTTCTTTTTCTCTAACATTTAAAATACTTTTATCCCATTTATCAGAATAAGATTGAGAATCATCCTTAGAAAGTGCTCCTACCATCTTGCCTTTGAGAATCTCAAAAGGTTTTAAAGATTCGCCACGGTCATTTATTACTTCAAATATCATAGGCGTATCTTCTTGACGTTCAATTTCTAAATCTACAATTACAAGTTTATTTAATACAAAGTAAATGAAAGCGGTTAATTTATGCTCATTCATTTGTTTGTTATCAATATAATCAGAAATATCATTAAAACGGTCAATTAGATTCTTTTCAGTCTGACTTTGATATTCTCCGGAAATAGGAATATCTTTTACAATACAATCCATTGCCTTTTTTCTTTTTCCATTATCAAGATAATAAATCTCATTTTCAAAAAAGTCAGTACCAAAAATACAGTTTCCTAATATTGTTTTGTAGTTTTTATTTATGGATGTTTTATACAATTTGGCATATAGCAAAACAATTGTAGAAAGTCTTTGTTGTCCATCAACAATAAAACATTTATCGTTTTCCTTACTTGTCATCATAACATTAAGATAATACCAGTTGAAACTTTCAAGAACTTGTTTTGACAATTCAGATTCTTTATGAATACAATATGATTGCTCAAAAGCATCAAAAATATCATTTAGCAATACTTCAACAGTTTCTTTTGACCAAACATATTCACGCTGATAAAAATCAATATAATATGTTCTTTGATTTAAACAACTTCTTATGGTTTGTCTATTAGGATTTATATCTGCCATAATAACACCTCTTTTATAATTCTTCTGCCTTAAGGTTGTATACCCTTCATAAAAGTAACTGTGGTCGATACCTTTCATATAGACTTCACGGCTATTTATTTCGTCAGTAAGCGCACATTGTAACAACACTTTAATCTCTACATCTTTAATCGGACTGCGTTACATTGCAAGTAAGTAATCCTCTTTACCGACCTTGCTCCAGTCTATAACTTTGCCAATTTCGCTTTTCAAGATATGGTCAAGCCAAATGCGTGTGCTTCGCCCGTTTCCCTCACGAAAAGGATGAGCAATATTCATTTCAACATATTTTTCTACTATCTCATCAAATGTTGACTGCGGCATTTTGTCAATTTTTTCAAGTGCCGCTTGCAAGTACATAAGCGGAGCAAAGCGAAAATTACCTTTTGCCATATTGACCGTGCGAATTTCTCCGGCAAAGTCATAAATATCTTCAAAAAGATATTTATGAATAGCGGCTAATGTCTTATATGTTCCGTCAGAAAGTAGCTTGAGAATGGTAAAGTCAAATAAATTAACAGCTTTCTTTTTACTGATTCGCTCTTCCTCTCGTGCGAGTTCGGCAGAATCGGTAAGCCCTAATTTATTTTCAAGCACCATATTGCACCTCAGAAATTTGATTATTTATCCGCTGCAATACCGGATTTCATCCAAGCGTCAATTTCGCTGACTTTGAATTTCCAAAGGCGTCCGATTTTTGCTGCGGGCATATTTCTTCTTTCTATCCAATCAAGTACGGTATCACGGCTGACGCCAAGATATTCGCATATTTCTTTCATTGAGTACCAGCGCTCGATGTTAGAATCCATTAGATTTTCCTCGCTTTCAGATAGTTACAATTATACAAGTTTAGTATATCACACAGAACGCTTAAAATCAATGATTATTGCGGATTTATAAGGGAAAAGCAAGGAAGAATCAAAACAAAACGGAGTTGTTACTCGAACGGCTCCGTAAGGTTAATTATAGTTAAAAGAACTGTTTGCATAAACATAAAAGAGTTGAGAAATTGTATTCCTCAACTCTTTTTATTGTAGTGTAACTTAATCACGGCAAAATTTCGAGCCAATAGCCGTCCGGGTCCTCGATAAAATAGATACCCATTTCAGGATTTTCAAAGCAGATACAACCCATTTCTTCGTGCTTTTTATGCGCCAAATCAAAATCATCTGCCTTAAATGCCAAATGAAATTCACATTCGCCCAAATCGTACGGCTGCGGATGTTCTTTAAGCCAAGTGAGTTCAAGCTCAAAATCGCTTGAATCATTGCTCAAATAAACGATAATAAAATCGTCGGTGGTTTTTCGTCTGACCTCGTGCAAATCAAGCGCATCGCCATAAAACTTAATCGACCTATCCAAATCGGAAACGTTATAGTTTTCGTGAATCATTCTAAAGCTCATATTTCTTCTCCTTTTGCTGATTCTGTGCTTTTTATTCGTGATTTATACTGCGGATATTCGGTGATAAACCTATCAATCACGCTCGGCTCGTTCCAATAATGCATAGGAAAAACGGCGTTGCAATCGACATGTTTCAAAAAATAAAGCATACCGTCGGCATAATGTTCCTCCTGCCTTGGGTCAAGGGGAACGAATGCGGCATCAAAATGAGCGCCCTTGATTTTGTCAATCTCTGCACGGTACATGGAAGTCATATGGCGGTTGTCGGCTTCCGTCTCACCTTCCCAATGCCAATCGTTCAAATCACCTGCGTGGTAAATCATGCCCTCGCTTGTCTTGACGATAAAAGCAACACCGCTGTCGGTTGAAAGAAGCGTACTAACCTGTGTGTCGTTGTCAAGAATATAGGTTTGATCGTGATAAGCCGTCGTAACTTTCACACCGGCAGGATACTTCTTTTTGCTGATGTCCTTTGCCAAAACAGCCTGATAATTCATACCCATATCATCAAGAATTTCAAAGATTTTCGGATTGAAATGATCTTGGTGAAAGTGACTGCAAAAGACGACAACTTCCTTGCTTTTGTCAAGGCTCGGCATCTCGCCTTTATAGTAATCAAAAACATAGTAGCAGTTTTCGGTTTCAACCAAAAATCCGCTGTGGTTAATGTATGTTATTTTCATATTGTACCTCTGCAAATTCGGAATTTTAAGCAACCGTTAAATTTCTTCAATTCCCAAGCTTTTCAAATA
>UMAP01049017.1_pt1 | contig 68576 bp, 80 predicted proteins | sample 1963731 | NCBI WGS metagenome assembly UMAP01 (sample SAMEA4835918, study PRJEB28245) | human gut metagenome | biome: gut microbiome; material: fecal sample | place: Denmark | collected 2008 | reverse complement strand
GACGACACAGTTGCTGAAAGAAATGACTAAAAAAGGTGTTGTGGATATTAGAGGAAAAGGAAGAGGTACAAAGTACGTGTTAAAGTAAAATTTTCAAAAAACAATTGTAATACCCCAAGCTTTCCGCTTATTCTTTACAAAAAGTCCCATATTTGCTACAATGTAACGAAAAGAGTAAAATTTATTTTCGCAAAAAAGACTGGAGGATATAGATAAATGTGTGGAATCGTAGGATATGTCGGATCGCAGCAGGCTGCACCGATCTTACTGGACGGATTGTCAAAGCTGGAGTATCGTGGATATGATTCAGCAGGACTTGCTGTCCGTAATGGAACAGAAGAGACGGAAGTCATCAAGGCAAAAGGCCGTTTGAAAGTACTGTTTGAGAAGACCAATGGTGGTACAGCAGTTCCGGGAACCTGTGGAATCGGTCACACCAGATGGGCAACACACGGGGAACCGTCAGAGAACAATGCGCATCCGCATATGAGTGACGATGGCAATGTAGTTGCTGTGCACAACGGTATTATTGAAAACTATCAGGAGTTAAAGAACAAGCTGCTCCGCAAAGGATATACATTCTACTCTGAGACGGATACAGAGGTTGCTGTTAAGCTGATCGATTATTATTATAAAAAGTATGAAGGAACACCGGTAGATGCGATCAACCATTCTCTGGTCCGTATTCGTGGATCTTATGCGCTTGCTGTGATGTTCAAGGATTATCCGGAAGAAATTTATGTGGCAAGAAAAGACAGTCCAATGATTCTTGGCGTAGGAGATGGAGAGAGTTTTATTGCATCAGATGTGCCGGCTATTTTGAAATATACAAGAAATGTATACTATATTGGCAACCTGGAGATGGCAAAGGTCAGCAAAGAGGAAATTATCTTCTACAATCTGGACGGAGAAGAGATCCAGAAAAAAATGAAAACTGTTGACTGGGATGCAGAAGCAGCTGAAAAAGCTGGTTTTGAGCATTTTATGATGAAAGAGATCCATGAGCAGCCAAGAGCGGTTAAGGATACTCTGAATTCTGTATTAAAAGACGGAAAGTTTGATCTGACAGATATCGGATTAGCGGAAGAGGATATCCGGAGAACAAGCCAGATTTACATTGTAGCATGTGGTTCTGCTTACCATGTAGGTATGGTGGCACAGTATGTGATCGAGGATTTGGTGAAAATTCCTGTTCGTGTGGAGCTGGCTTCTGAATTCCGTTACCGTAAGCCAATTCTGGATCCAAATGGTCTGGTGATCATTATCAGCCAGTCAGGAGAGACCGCAGACAGTCTTGCAGCGCTCCGTGAGACAAAAGCGCAGGGAATCCGTACACTTGGAATTGTCAATGTAGTCGGATCTTCTATTGCAAGAGAAGCGGATAAGGTATTCTATACTCTTGCAGGACCGGAGATCTCTGTGGCAACAACGAAAGCGTACAGTACACAGCTGATGGCTTCTTACATCCTTGCAATTCAGTTTGCCAAAGTAAAAAATACAATCACTGAAGAGCAGTATGAAAATTATATTGCCGAATTACAGGCAATCCCGGAGAAGATTGAAAAGATTATTGAAGATAAAGAAAGAATCCAGTGGTTTGCAGCAAAGCAGGCAAACGCAAAGGACGCATTCTTTGTCGGACGTGGAATTGATTATGCAATCTGTATGGAAGGCAGCCTGAAGATGAAAGAGATCAGTTACGTTCATTCAGAGGCATATGCAGCGGGAGAACTCAAGCACGGAACCATTTCTCTGATAGAGGATGGAACGCTTGTGATCGGTGTGCTGACACAGCCGGAATTATATGAAAAGACGATCAGCAACATGGTAGAGTGCAAGAGTCGTGGTGCATATCTGATGGGACTTACAACTTATGGTAATTACAGCATTGAGGATACTGCTGATTTTGTGGTTTACATTCCGAAGACAGATGAGCATTTTGAGGCATCTCTTGCAGTGATCCCGCTGCAGCTGATGGGATATTATGTATCCGTTGCAAAAGGACTGGATGTAGATAAGCCGCGTAATCTGGCGAAATCTGTAACGGTTGAATAAAGTGATGCAGGAAGTTCCAGCGGAATTTTCTGTTGAATAAACGAGATGAACGACATAAAAATGTGCCGTTCATCTTTTTTTTCATATTTTATCACACTTTCATCACAATTATGGGCTAAACTCTTAACTATAGAAAAGGAAAAGAAAGGAGTCTTGAATGATGGACAATCAGTACAATTATTACAGACCAGATTCAGATGAAAATAGAGGAGCAGACAATCAGCAGGGATTCGGAGCAGGACCGCAGCAGAATCCGAAAGCTCCAAAACCGAAAAAAGGTTACGCAAAGAAAGTCGCACTTGTTGTAGGTGCTGCAGTATTATTCGGGGCAGTTGGCGGTGTGACGATGCAGGGAACCAGTTATCTGACTGGTAAGCTGCTTGGAAAGAATACAAAGAGTACCGTAGGCACAACAAAGACTGTATCGAACGCAAAGCTTACGACATCTACCAGTACAGTAACTTCTGATGTATCAGATATTGTTGAGAATACACTTCCGTCAATCGTTTCTATTACCAATATGAGCGTACAGGAAGTACAGAATTTCTTCGGAGGAATCAGCCAGCAGGAGAGTGAAAGCGCCGGATCCGGTATTATCATCAGCCAGAATGATTCAGAACTCCTGGTTGTTACCAATAACCATGTTGTAGAAGGAAGCGATACACTTACTGTTACATTTAATGATGGTAACAGCGTGGAAGCGCAGATTAAAGGAACAGACTCCGCAAGGGATCTTGCAGTCGTAGCCGTTCCGCTTGATAAGATTTCAGACGATACAATGAATGCGATTAAGGTTGCAACACTTGGAGATTCAGATTCCCTGAAGGTTGGAGAACCTGCAATTGCAATCGGTAATGCACTTGGCTATGGACAGTCTGTTACAACTGGTATCGTCAGTGCAACCGGACGAACAATTGATGGATTTGACGGAGAATACATCCAGACAGATGCAGCAATCAACCCTGGTAACAGTGGTGGAGCTCTTCTGAATGCAAATGGTGAGGTAATCGGTATCAACTCTGCAAAGATCAACAGCTCGGCAGTAGAGGGTATGGGATTTGCGATTCCGATTTCTGATGCAAGTGATGTTATCCAGAATCTGATGAATAAAGAGACAAGAAGCAAGGTTTCAGATGAAGAAAGAGGATATCTTGGAATCAAGGGATACGATGTATCTGAAGAAGGTGCACAGATGTACAATATGCCGACCGGTGTTTATGTCAAAGAAGTTATGAGTGGTGGTGGAGCTGAGAAAGCCGGTCTTACAAAAGGATCGATCATTACTGGTTTTGAGGGAAGTTCCATCAGTAGTATGAGCTCTCTTCAGGAACAGCTTCAGTATTATAAAGCCGGGGAAGAGGTAACACTTACTGTACAGATCCCGGATAAGAATGGTGAATATACAGAGAAAGATATCAAGGTTACACTTGGTAAAAATTCATAAAATGATGTGAACACGCCGTTTTATGGGAGTATGAGGTGTTCGAGGATTGCGGGAATTGCATAGCAATGGAGCAATCCGGTTACATCATAAAATACTAAAGAAAGATGCCGTCAGATCAGAAATGGTCTGGCGGCATTATTGATATTGAGACCTATTTGAAATGGAAATGGTATCAGATTATGCCGGATGCAAAAGTCAGAACCCTTTTTAAAAAATTACCATACAATAATATTGCAGATATAAGAAAGGGGAGCCAAAACAATGCAAAATTGCAGAAATAATAATCCATATATGAGACGTGCAAATTGTGGATGTGGCAATAATAACAATAGCTGTAATAGTAATTCATGTATGGCGAACAATGATGGAAGAAATCTATCGATGTCAGCACCTGTTTACCGAGAACGATCTGGATGTAGCGACCGGGACGATGCGTTGGATGGAATGCCGATCGCAATGGCTTATGTGCCATGGCAGAGTTGGAGACACATTTACGAAGCCGGAAAAGGATTCCACAGAGGAACCATATTCGAAGAGCTTGATCTTCCGTTTAAGGGGAAAGGAGGATGTAACGCATGAATGAAATGCCAAATTCCAAACCTTGTAGAAAAGATCTCCTGATGCAGATTGGTCATGCGAGCTTTGCGGTAGATGATGTGAAGCTTTATCTGGACACTCATCCTCGTGATCAGGAAGCGCTTGACTTTTTTTATGAATATAATAAAAAAAGGAACCAGTTGTTGAAAGAATATGCAAAATATTATGGACCACTCACAGTAGATACCGCTGTTCCTTCCTGCTCAGACAGATGGAACTGGATCAATGAGCCATGGCCGTGGCAGGAAGGAGGGTGTTAGTTTATGTGGAATTATGAAAAACGTTTACAATATCCCGTAAAAATTACCCAGACCAATCCGAAGATGGCCCAGGTAATCATCAGTCAGTTCGGTGGACCGGATGGAGAATTAGCTGCGTCCATGCGTTATTTATCACAGAGGTACACCATGCCGTACAAAGAAGTGACAGGAATTTTAACCGATATTGGCACAGAGGAATCAGCACATACAAGATGGAAGTAAAAAAGATCAGCGAGAAATACGCGGAAAAACGTCTATGGAAAAAGAAGAATGCCGTTGGCCACGGGCGTTTTTCTCTGTTTTTGTAAAATCTATTCTTTCAATCACATTCTTCAAAGCTGTATTTTTATCTGCAGCATCAAAAGTATCCCATGCATTTAGAAGCTCCTGACATTTAGGGACAAATGTGGAGCGGTTCTTTTTTGACAAATCGAGACGCACGATATCAGCATTCACAGATTCAATTTTCTTATCAAAATCTTTTATTTTATCTTCCAGAGCAGTAGAACGCTCGAAGAAAATCTCTTTTGTATAAATCCCCTGCTCTAATAAATCGAATAAGGATCCCCGTTGCTTCAGAGTTGTCTCCTTTTCTTTTTCCAAATTCACAAGAATGGACCGGAGAGATTCTTGCTCGGAATCATCTGTACTTTCAAAATTGTTTACCTTGTAGTCAGCTATGTAGTTGCGGATCCATTCCAGGACAGCGTTTTCGAGTTCGTCAAGTTCAATAGCTACAGTGGCGCATCCGGCATATTGGCAAATAAGATAATCACGAGGCTGTTTGGCGGACATTTTTTTTCTCACCATGACACGTCCGCAACAAGAACACCGGACAATTCCGGCGAACGGGTTCTGAATTCTACAGCTACGTTTTACCGGAGCGGTCATGGAAGAGTTTACAGAGTTCGCCCGGTAATAGAGATCTTCCGAGATACATCCAGGATGTTTTCCTTTTACTAAAATATAATCATCTGCCTTCGGACGGCTTGTTGCGATTTTTCCATTTACAATTGCTTTTTGTGATTTTCGATAATTCCAACGTAACATTCCTATATTTACAGGGTTTGAAATGATTGTTTTCACAGTAGCCGGATTAAAAGGCTTTCCACTACGAGAAACGATTCCCATGCCGGTTAATGCAGAACAGGTCTTCTGGAATCCGTATTTTTTATTCCCCATAAAATCATACATCAGTTTCAAAACCGGATTTTCTTTTTCATCTGGCACAAGCGTAAAATGTTTGCGATCATCCGCTTTTACACGCCTCCAACCGTATGGAGCGATGTTGCCGACATAATATCCGTCTTTTACAGATCGAATACGCCCAGCCTGCATCCTACGTTTAATAGTGGCATATTCACGCCGGGACATAAAAAGAGAGAACTCGAAGTATTCATTGTCGTTCTCAATCGCTGGATTATAAGTCTTTCCTGGAGTAACGATCAGAGTGTTGGAGTAGAAGAAAGCTCTCTGAACACGTCCTTGATCAATAGTGTCACCTCTGGCGAGACGTTCCACTTCCATAACAAGGACACCTTCCCAGATACCGGATTCAACTTCGGATAAAAGGCGGACCATTTCCGGTCTGGCATCGATGCTGTCTCCGGATACGACTTCTCTGTAAATAGCTCCGATCGGAAGGCTTCTGGCACGTGCAAGCTCAAGAAGGGTTTCCTCATGACGTTTCAAAACATCAATTCCGAGTGCTTCGAGGTCGGAATCTTTTCTGGATTTTCTTAAATAAATTACATACATAATGTATCAGCTCCTTTGTATTTTATGCAAAAAAGGGTACAAAAATAACAGCCTGAGAACTTTTGTTCTCTTGCGTGGCTGCTCCGGAGATGATACAATATTATTGCATTTGGGTATCTCTTCGGAGAACTTAATGAGAAACATATTGGCGTATGTTTCATCGCTCGACCGTTCCTGTTGGCGCAGGAGCGGTTTTAATTTTTACGGATTACAATGTCCGCAAGGTGAATATCCTTGAGCTATCAGATCATCTCGTGTTCCTTCGTAAGCCCAGTAATTCTCTTGCTTGATTTTGTTGACATCTCTGCAAGAAGGAATATGAAATTTACCGGTACTTGTATTAACGACATAAGAAGAAGTTTGCGGTTGCTGTGCTACTGGTTGGTCATTTACAATTTGTTCTTGTTCTGATTGCTGCGCGGCAGCTTCTTCAGCCTGCTTTTGAGCTTCGGCGGCAGCAATAGCGGCTTTGTCTTCAATGCTGATGGTCAAAGAATTGCTTTTAATATTACCGCAGGAAACGGAAAGATCATAAGTGCCGGCTGAATCGGCAGAGAAAGTAAGTTTTCCATCTTGGTTTTTAAATACACCGCCAGAACTTTCGCAGCTTAATTTATCGATGTTTCCGTCTGCTGGATTAACTGCCATATCAATAGGGATTTCTGTATTGATATCATAAACAGTGGATGTATCAGCAGAAAGAGTAATTGATTCAACCGCAGTAACCTTTTTGGAAGCAGTATTTTTCTTGGAACTGTCTTCTTTATCAGAATCAGAGCATGATCCGGCAAGCCCGATGATAAGGATAAATATAATAATTCCAGTTAAACAACCGCAGCCTTTCTTTTTGGGCGATTTATATTTTGATCCAGAAGAATTACCAGAGGAAACATTCCCGGATCCGCCGTTAGAGCTAAAAAGATTCAAACGGTTTGAAATTTCACCGGAATATGTTTTGTATGTTCTGGTAAAAAAGAGACCAACTAATAAAAGGAAAAATCCAAATAAAAAGCTACTATTAAAGAAACACATTACAGTAAGAAGATAAGCAATAATAGAAAGAACTAAAAAAATTGTCTTATAGTGCTGTAATGAATCTGTTGAAAACTTCTCTAATGAAGCGTTTGGCGCAGAAGCTTGCTGCGGAATATTTTCACCGATATTATTATTGGATTCATGCAGTTGCTTTGCACTGGAATGTTTATTAGATCCGCTACCAGACGAAGATGTGTAATACATTCCAGTTCCAGGAATTCCAACGGAAGAGGTCTTCTTACCGGTTGAACTTATTGTTTTGTGAACTCCTTTGCCACCGAAAGTAACGCTGGTACTCTTTTTGTTGAGGTTGACTTTTACTCCGGGAGCTACTTTAATACTCTTTCTAAATCTTAATCCCATAAGCCACGCCTCCTTAGTACTTTACTTTCTTTTCTCATAAAAATTACCCCCTTGTAAAGCATTTTATATAATCGCATATGCGGTTATATTCATCGTACATAGTTTTTAAAATTTAGCAGATAATAACTGCATGGAAATTCTATTATCTAAAATCATGCACGAAAGAAATCTGACGGTGCGTCAAGTAGAACAGATGACCAAAGTCCCAAAATCCACCATAAATGATATTATGAATGGAAAATCACCGCGGTTGGACACATTGGAGCAGTTGGCAGCAGGACTGAAAGTCAAAATATCTGATTTATATGACTCTCCGTACAAATAAGTGTCCGAGTTCTCGGACAAATTTAAAAATCGCGTTACTTCTCCAGTTTTGGATTGTTATTATAGTAGAAAGTATAATAAACAGAACAAATGTTCGTAAAACTCTTGAAAATATTTAATTCAAGATGTAATATAATTACAAACATACGTTCGGAAACGCCGAGACTGGAGGGGTACGAAATGAGTAATGAAGAGTACAAAGAATACATAATTGAAATGATCCAGAAAATCAACAATCCAGAACATCTCAAACGTATATTCAATTATGTACATAAGTTTTTTATCAGGAGAACGGGCAGGTAAGCCCGTTTTTTATTATGTAAAAATACTCTTCAAATATTCTTTTAATACCTGTCTTTGATCAGCTGAAAGTTCCAGATACTTTTCAATAATTTTCTTATCAATATCATCCAGATTATAATCTTCAGCAATCTCATCAACCACACTTTCAGGAGTGCCAGTGAACATGTCACCTTTTCCTTCGGTAAGCCAGAAATAATTTACACGAAATTCTCTGCAAATGGATTTAGCAGTTTGTTCTGTTAAATTGCGCTCATTTTTTTCTAATTTAGAAATTGCTGTGTTGGAAACACCGATACGGCGACCAAATTCTTCTTGACTCATGCCGAGGTCCTTACGCAACTGACGTAAGCGTTCGCTTGTAGACATTTGAAGTCCTCCTTTCTATGCGATTCTGTAATCAGAATACACCTAAAAATCCCCTCTGTCAATATAAATGCAAAAAATATATTGACAAACTAGACAATGGGGAATATTATATAGACACAGGGGAGAGACGATTAGACAGAAAGAGGTGAGGATAAATGGTAAATGCAAATTTATATGCAGACACAGTAGAAAAGAAAAAAGATGATGCAAAAGAATTGGTTGCCATCCTGAATAAGATTCCAGAAGAAAAGAAAGGTGAAGTCATTGGAATCGTAAAAGGATATGCGCTTTGTGCGGAGAATCAGAGAGTGAGGTGAGGAAAGATGGATATTTACGAAGAAATTTCATTATTTGCCAAAAGGCAGAGGGATGAAGTCAGCAAAGAAAAGAAAAAAAGGAGAAGACAGGTGTGCATTGATCCTGATTCGGTTATAGGAAAAGAAATCATGTATCAAACAGCATTACTGCATGAAATATTGTATGAAATTAGAGGAGGCAAAACCTCCCCTAAAAAAATTAGTGGTTCTCAAATGCAAAAGCAGAAGAATCAAAAGTCTCTTTGAGACGATTGAATTCTATGTCGGTCCATTGATGAGAATGATCTGTCTTGTAATTGGTAAGTAATTCAGACATATAGCTGTCAAAAAGATGGAAAATTTCTTCAGCTTCATCGCGTTCTAAGACCGCGAATTGAGAATAGTAAAGAGCTTCAGAAGCAGCGAATTTGGATGCGGCAACATTCAAATAAGAGATAGCAACTGAATTGTTTACGGATTCGTCAAAAATGCAATCGTGAGAGTATTGAGCATATAACATAGCCTGACGCATAAGAGATTTAAAGTTTTCAATTAAAGTAAAATCTTCTGAATGCATAAAAATCCTCCTTTCATAAATACTCGGCATGGTAATGCCTGTAGTTAAAGTATAGGAGAATCTGATGAAAAGGGCAACAGGAAAGAAAGAGGTGATGAAATGCAGGAATTGTTGAAAATTAGTTATGAAGCAGAAAATCCGACTGTTTCAGCAAGAGAGTTGCATGATCAGCTGAATATCGGGACCAAATTCACAACATGGTTTCAAAGAATGACTGAATATGGATTTTCTGAAAATACAGACTACAAAACTTGCTACCCAAATTTGGGAAGCGAGAACCACGGTGGACAGAACATGGTTGACTATCAGATATCTGTGGATATGGCAAAAGAGATTTGTATGATCCAGCGATCACCGGAAGGCAAGCGGATCCGCCAGTACTTTATAGATTTGGAGAAAGCATGGAACACACCGGAACAGATATTTGCCAGGGCATTAAAGATGGCAGACAAAACTATCGAAGAACTGAAGCACAATAATGCAGCCCTTCTGGAAGATAATGTCCGGATGAAACCGAAAGAAGTATTTGCGGATGCGGTAGCAACAAGCCAGAGCACAATCCTGATTGCGGATCTCGCGAAGCTCCTGAAGCAGAATGGCGTGGATACCGGTCCGAAGAGACTCTTTGAGTGGCTGCGTGCGAATGGTTATCTGATCCGGAGGAAAGGAACAGACTATAATATGCCAACGCAGAAGTCAATGGAGCTGCAGCTGTTCCAGGTAAAAGAGTCTACGGTAAATAATCCGGATGGATCCGTGAGAATCAATAAAACTACAAAGGTTACAGGCAAAGGCCAGCAATATTTTATCAATAAGTTTTTGAAAGAGTAGGCGAGGACAAAGTAAGAAGGACAATCTGGACAGCATAGCATAAAAAGAGGTGATGATAGATGATTGTTGAAACCATGCAGATCGGAAACGCAACCATACGGGTGCATGATGATTGTTTTAAAAAGACGAAAGAGGAAATGCAGCAATGTGCAGATGGATTTTTTAGAGTTCTGATCGAAGCTGCAGAGAGAAAAAAGGAGAAAACCGCGTAAGCGGTACCGGTTGGACAAGCAAAGGAGGGATAAGAGATGTTTTATAAAATTGCAAAGACACTCAGCGTAACGGCAAGTATTATCGGAATCTTGATGATGGCTGGTGCGTGCTCAGTGAAAAGTCAGGAGCTGTTTTACTTATATGCAGCACTTGGAATCACAACACTTACTACCGGAGCATTTGCACTGGAATATTTCCGGATACGGGAATGGCAGTATCGGAAAAGGAAAATAAGGGAGGCGAAGGAACATGCCGGAGGAGAAGCAGCGTAAGAAGCGGATTCGGGTGGAGAAGCTGGATGAGTGGATTGAGACTTTGAAATCAATAGAAAGAGTCAACCGTGATTCCGAGTATTTCAAACAAAATGCAATCCCATATTTGGAACAATATGTAGACAGCCTGAAAGAAGCTGGCAGAAAAACAGTAGTATTGGAGGACAAGCAGTGAAAACAGTAAAAGTAACACCGGATAACATTATTTCGATAATAAATGTAGATTTTGATGATTTCCGTGATCTGCAGAAAGCAGTAGGCGGGCATTTTGAAACTGTAAGCACAAAAACCTTGTATGAGACGTTTAAAATGCCAATGATCATGCTGGTGGATGAAGACAGAATAATGAAACAGAAAGAAGTAAATCGTCTGGGAAGCTATTTCTACGATGTAGACAGGCACGGATGGCCAATCTTAGGAGATATTGTATTTGCAATTGCAGCCGGAGAAGATATTGAAGCACCGGATGATGCGGAAGCTCTGATGGTATTCCTGAAAATGAATTTTTCGTACTTAAAAGAAGAATAAAAAACGCTTGCGAAAAGAAATATCGCAAGCGCCGCAACCATAAAGGTACACGAATAATCTAAGCACTTATAGTGTACCTTTTAGCGGCTGGAAAGTCAAGCATTTACAGGGCGACTGCCCTTTTTAATAACTTGATAAGACTATTAAAATTATGAGGACACGCTATGAGAATCAGACGAGTGACATATGATTTGGGAAACGTAATAGAGAGACAGGAATATCTGGATGGAAGATATGGAGCACCGGGAGAGAAGAGAGCTAAAAAGAAGAAAGCCACACCGGAGGAAGTGGAGCAGGTCAACCAGTGGACCAGGGAGAGGAAAGCCAGACACAGACTCCGGATGTATTTTAAGGTCAATGACTATTTTTTCACCTTGACATATCCGAAAGAAGAACGTCCGCCGGACATGAAGCAGGCAAAGCAGGATTTCAAAGAGTTTTACCTGTTCTGCAAGAAGGAATACAAGAAAAGAGGACAGGAGCTCCGCTGGATCCGCAATATTGAATGTACCCCGTCCGGTAACTGGCACATCCATGTGGTTCTGAACCGAATCCCGGATACAGATCTGATCATAGCTGCAGCCTGGAAACACGGAAAGGTTCGTAATAAGCAGCTACTCTACGAAAAAGGCGAGTTCCGGAAGCTGGCGCAGTATGTCACCAAAAATGAGAAAACCCAGAAAAAATATGTGGATGAGGGCGTGCTGGATCATGAGATTGCAGAAGCTAATTTTTCTACGTCTCGGAACATGCCGCTTCCAGAACCCAAAACAAAGATTTTATACCGGTGGCCGAAAGAACCGAAACCGCCAAAGGGATATTACATAGCAAAGGATTCTTTTTACGAAGGGATTAACAAAGCAACCGGATTCCCGTACAGACACTACGAAATGATCCGGATAAGGAGAGAAGATGAAGATAGAACTATACACAGAGGTAAACTTCCGGGGACCAACAGCAAAAAACGGAAAGTGTATCGCTCTGGTGGAGTGCGAGACTAAGAAAGGACCGGCAGTGAAAGCACAGATCGAAACGGAACAGAACACGACCTACCACAGAATGAGCATGATCGCTATCCTTGTCGGTCTGAGAATGCTCCGACCGTGTGAAGTGACTGTCTACACGCCGGATCAGTTCCTGGTCACTACCATAAACGAAGGAAACATGGACAAATGGAAACGGGAAGAGTGGCGCAGACCACATGGAAAAGAGATCAAGAACAAAGAGCTCTGGCAGGAACTGTATGAGCAGATGGAAAAACACCGTGTAACCCTTGAATTTTCCGAGTCTACACGGTATTCCGATAGACTACAGTCCAAAATGAGATAAAAACAGGAGAAAACCTTGAAAACACCGAGAAAGAGAGGAATTTGAAATGACAACCAGTGGAATCACGAATATCAACGCCAAGCTGATTCACCAGCATCCGGATAACCCACGAAAAGACCTGGGTGATCTGACGGAGCTGAGTGAGTCAATCAAGAAGAAAGGAATTATGCAGAACCTTACAGTCATTCCGGGACACTGGGATGAAGATAAAACACACCATGACGAAGGATATACCCTGATTATCGGGCACCGCCGGTTTGCCGCCGGAAAAATGGCAGGCGTAGCTATGTATCCATGCCGGATTGTAGAGGACATGAGTTACAAAGACCAGGTTGGAACCATGCTGGAAGAGAATATGCAGCGCATCGACCTGACACCATTGGAACAGGCGGAAGGCTTCCAGATGATGTTAGATCTTGGAGATACAGAAGAACAGATTGCAGAGAAGACAGGATTCTCCAGGACAACAGTGCGCCGGAGGTTGGAGATCGCGAAGCTTGACCGGGATCTGGTGAAGGAAAAGACGGATGAGAACGGGGTATATCAGCTAAATCTAAAAGACCTTGCCCAACTGTCGAGAATCGAGGATGTTGAAACCAGAAACCGAATCTTGAAAGCTGCAACAGACTCCAGACAGATTCAGTGGAAAGTAGAAGCAGAGATTAAAAACAGGGAGAGGGAGAAGAATAAAAAGATTATTGTTGAACTCTTGAAGGCAGCAGGAATCAAGAAAGCCACAAAGGAGATAGAAAAAAAGAAGTATACGGCAGAGCTGAAAGATGTAAAAACGTTCAGCCTGGATAAAGAGCCACCAAAGAAAATCAATATCCGCGGAAAAGAACTGTATTATCTGGATGGTTGGAATGGGATTGATGTAGTGGAAAAACTCCCGAAATCAGAAAAGGTTGAAACGGAATGGGACAGGCAGAGAAAAAAGATAAAGCAGTTGAAAGCTTTACAGAAAAAAATGAATGAAAGAAAAAAAGAATTCATCCGGACAATAGTAGACGGAAAGATCGAACTGTTAAAAGATGAGGAACGCCAGAAAATCATTGAAAAGATGATTCGGAACATGATGGAGAAGTCCTGTTGGTTAGGAAATGGAATGGTTCTAAAATTTTTTACCGGGAAAAGCCTGTATGATGCGGATGAGAAAGAAAAGGAAGAAGCAGAAGAAAAAATACAAACACTGGATACGCAGGTGTTGCTCCTGATTGCAATGAACAACATGATGGATGATTATACCGGGGATTTAGTAGAGCATTCCGGAGAATACAAAGAGGATGCCGGAAAGAGATACCAGGAATGCTTCAAAATCTTAATGCGTTATGGCTGGAGTTATGAAAGAGAAGAGGCGGATTTGGTTTACGGAAACCATGAGCTATACAAAAAGGAGTCCTAAGATGGAGCAGTTAAGTATAGAAGACTGGAAACCGGATGCCTGCCCGAAAAATATAACCGTAGAAGAATATCTGGCCACATTTCCCAAAATCAAATTAACCCGCCGGGAATATCTCCAGACACTTCCCTTGTATCATGCGGCTCTGTACCTTGCAGAGACAACCAAAAAAGTACACAGTTCACAGGAATGGTATCTGTATTTAAACGAAAAAGTAGATCAAAACGGGGAGGTGTTATCTGGTGAATATGATGTTTCCGAAACCAACCAAAAAGAAACGTAAGAAGCACAAAAAAAGCATCATGCAGCCAAAAGGCGACCGCCGGTGCTACCTGTGCATGTTACTGGATGGAGATTTTACATACAAGCCATATCTGGAAGAGCATCATGTTTTGTTTGGTAACACCCATGCATTTGCAGAGGCGGAAGGGTTAAAAGTAAATCTCTGCCTGGAACATCACCGAAACGGACCGGTAGCAGTCCGTAACAATGCCAAGAACGCACGGATCCTGATGGCGAAAGCCCAGGAGGTTTACGAAAGAACCCATACAAGGGAAGAATGGATGGAAAACGCCGGAAAGAATTATTTATAGGCACCACAGGAAAATTAATATATCACAAATCTCGCAGAGTGCATGGCTGCCCGGTGCGGCAGCCAGAAAGGAGCGACATGAAGAAAGAGCTGTTTGAGCTTAAAAGAAACATGAGGATAGAATTATGCAACATCACCAGGATAACAGGTTATATCGTAGACAATAACAGGGACTGTCGGTTGGAGTTTACCAAGACATTTTTAAATATTCCGGAAACAGAGCAGTTCAAATATTTGGATATTTTCGGAAAGGTCTTATCTGGAAAGCCGGGGAAAAATATGTTCCAGTTGGATTTTCTGGACAAAGAAAGAGCCAGATATTTAAATGCCATTGCAAATGCAGAGCTGAAGAACGATGAAGTGCGTCAGATCTTCTTGGAAGAAATTGCAGAGTCCATAGTTGTATCGAACAAAACATACACCTTAATCCTGATCGCCAGCGGAAACTATGATATCCCGAAGATTGCCACAGATGGAACTGATCTGTATGAAAGCGAAGAGGTTTACCGGTATATGATTGGTTGCTTATGTCCGGTAGGATTATCGGCAGCAGGATTATCCTATGCACCGGAGCTGGCAGACGTTCAGGAACGGACAAGGGACTGGGTGGTAAGCATGCCGACGCAGGGATTTTTATATCCAGCATTCACAGACCGTCACAGTGATTTGGATCACGTCTGGTACTATAGCAAACGTCCGAACGATCCGGACAAAGGATTGATCACACAGACCTTATGGTGTAAATTACCGTCTACGCCAGAAGAACAGAAAATAGCATTTATGGAAAGCTTAAATGCAGTGAACGGAAAAGTGAGCCTGGAACAGGCGAAAGATCTGTATTATTCACTTGGAAGAATCAAGGATATTAAATCGGATTCAGAAGATAGAAGGCTGAAAGCAAGCGAGATAGAGAATGTCTTGAAAAACATTGGGATTGATCCGGAGGCGGCAGCAGAAAGTGCCAAAGGCTGCAATATTGCCGAGATTGACATAGAGAACACCGTAAATACGAAGCGATTTGAAATCGGACTTCCGGATGCGCATGCGACCGTAAATGCTGATCGGACGGATCTGGTATCAACCAGAGTGATTGATGGTGAAGAATACATCCTGATCAAAGCAGACGGCGGTATCTGTGCAAATGGAATCATTTTAGAGAACCGGGAGAGTGAGAAAGATGAAGAGGAAGATGACTAAACCCGGCAATATGCGGGCGTTCATATACTCGGTAAGCAAGAAAATGCGCAAGGTAAGACGGAAAGGAACAAAAAAATGAAAGTTGGAGACAAAGTACAGTTAAGGCGCAGGATCTCCCAGAAGGGAGGTAAAACCAGACTCGCCACGGAAAAAGTCACGATTATTGGAATCTATCCGCACCATGTGCAGGTCAGGAATCAGAAAGGGATTGTGAGGAGCTATATAAACTGGGAGTGGCAGCAGTTGACCAGTGAAAAAGGAATGGAAGGCGTGGAATCATGGCGCAGAAAGGGGTAAATAATGAGTGAAAAAGAAGTATGCCTGATGTGTGAAAACTATTCTGAAGCACATGAAAGAAAAAGGGGGAAAACCAATGATTAAAGGAAAAGCAAAAATGGAGTTCGGAACAGGCGATATCAGAATGACTGGCGCTTTGAGCGGTGATATTGGAGCACTGTGCTGCATCACACAGGAACCACATAAGATAGGGGAAAGAGTTTTGGTCGAAGATACATGGAATGTAGATCAGGCGGAAGTTATCCTGACATTCACGAAGACAGAAAGTATAGATGCACTCATAGCAGAATTGCAAGACGTAAAAGCAATGATGAATGGAAGTTATCCATTTGAGAATGGAAGAGTCATGCAAAAAGATTTAGATTTTGATGCATTTATACGTAGAGAGGATATAGAAGATGAATAGAGAGATTCTTTTTAGAGCGAAGAGAAGAGACAATGGCGAGTGGGTTGAAGGCTATGTAATTCAAAGATATGGTGCATGGTTCATATATGACATTAAAAATGCAGATACGTGCAGACAGAATAGCTATCTCGTTGATTCGGATACGATCTGTCAATACACCGGACTTACAGACAAGAAGGGAAGGAAGATATGGGAGAACGACATTATTAAATACCATTATGGTGATTATTATGCTCCTGTAAAATTTGGCGAATATCAGAGTTGCTTTGACAGTACAACGACTTGCCATGTCGGATTTTATGTAGACTGGGATGAGAAAAGAGATTTTAGAAAAGATCTGGGGTACTGGATAAAAATGGTTGATGCTGAAGCGGTAGGAAATATCCATGACAAGTCAGAACAACAGAAAGATCAAAGAAGCACTATTATTTACCGCGATTTCATGAAGAAAGGCAGAGAATAATGAGTAACGGATGGATTCCAACAACAGAACGTCTCCCAGATCAACGGGAATTTATTGAGGCTTATGGGCGCTGTTCATTCCGGCAATGATAGAGTAGCAGAGAAGGTGATGAAACATTGTATAAAAACCAGGAAGGATATTGTGATCCAACAGCAGGCAAAGCCATCCAAGATGCAAGCCGCATCCCACATCATGTAAAGGAAGCACATAAAGCATTAAAGGATATAGCAAGTCTGCTTGGATTCGAGGTCTTAGTATTAAGAGACAGGAAGACAGGGAGGGTATACCGATGGAAACAGTGAAAGAAGAGAACGAGAAGAAAAAGGAATACCTGAAACAGTACGGCAAAGCATTACGCCAGGAGAAGCGGATCGAGGAAGAGCTGGAACGCTTAAAGCTGGATAGGATGCTTCCGGGAGCATTGGCAGCAGATGGGCTGCCAAAAAGCAGCAACCTTTCCGATCTGTCGGATTATATGGCAAAGATCGATGAACTGGAAAGAAAGCTGATCAGGCAGAGGAGAAAGAAAGTCCAGATTCGCACAGAAATCAGAGAGAGGATTGAAGAATTGGATAATGAGAAAGAAAAAGATGTGCTGACGAAACGATACATAGATTGTGAGGGATGGAACAGGATCTGTGATGAAACGGGATACAAATGGACACAGGTACACAGAAATCATTCAGAAGCTTTAAAAAAATTCAAAATGGTATAGAATGGTACACTCGGTCTGTGATATAGTGTATTCAGGTAAAGAGATGAACAGGGCAGCAGTCGAAAGATTGTTGCCTTTTTCTTTGCCATGAATTCCGGAAAGAGGTTTGGCGGTTTACTCTGGAAAGAATTTATCCATACGTCAGTACATTTGTTTGTTGCGATTATTACTTTTTTGAACTCCTTATTACAGATACAGAAACCGCCAAAATAAAAATATGACAGACAAAGAAGCAAAAGCATTTTACAACTCATCTGCATGGAAACATAAGAGAATGCAGATATTAGATCGAGATCATTACGAGTGTCAGGATTGCCGCAAGAGAATAAAAGACGCAGCTGCATCTGGCACACAGCTGATCGGAAGAGACAGAAAGATATGGAGAGCTGAAGAGGTACATCATATCCAGGAACTAAAGGAACATCCGGAACTTGGACTTGATGATGATAACCTGGTAAGTCTATGTATGCAGTGCCATAACCTGCGACATGGAAGAGCTCCGAAGAGGTTCACGAGAAAGAAGAAGCTTCCGAGCGAAGAGAGATGGTAGTACCCCCCGGTCAATTCTCTGCGATTTTTGCTGAATGAAGAACGGGGATGTAGCCATGACTCTGGAGAAAAATGAAAATCTCGCGTGAAAAGGGTAAGGGTATCAGATTTTTAAATTTACTTTAAGAAGAAATTTTTTGGCACGGGCATAAAAACCCGTGTTTTTTAGCAAAAAAAGTTACGAAAAAGGCATGATTTGAGCGAAAAGAGGTGAGCAAATTGACACAAAAAGACGTAAAAATGTCGCTGGTCAGACAGTTGGAACTACGTGGAATGAGTGCAGAATTCTACATGGATTTAGTGAATGATTATATATATTACTGGTCGTTGAAAAAGAAACTCATAGCAGATATTAGGAAAAAAGGGTTGAGATACGAGACCGTGAACGGGAATGGAATGACGGTGGAAAAAGCGAATGAAAGCGTTGTCAATTTGCAGAAAACTACGGCTACTATGTTGAAGATCCTGGCAGATCTGAAGTTAAAAGAGCCGGTACCAGAGCCGGAGAATCCTACAGATGGTTATCTGTAAAGAGATTGATTATTATCTCAAATATGCCGAAGAACATCCGAACTGGATAAATAAAAAAAGAAAATTACTCTTTGAAAACATCGTAAAGCCGTTGATGAAGCGGGACGATGTTTTTTTTGATGAAAAAACATATAGGAATTGTATTAAGTATTGTGAAAGCAATTATTACAAATTATTTCCGTTTCAAAAGTTCATTTATGCATTTGCATTTATGTACAAAGATGACATTCCGGTTTTCCCCACGTTTTTCATAAAAGAGGGACGTGGAAATGGAAAAGATGGTTTCATCATACCGCTGGTGAATTTTTTTCAGACTCCATTATACGGAGTAATGAATTATCACGTAGAAATCGTAGCGAATTCGGAAGACCAGGTAAAAGATACGTTCAAAGTAGCGTATGACATGCTGCATGATAATCCTAAGTTTAAAGGCAAGTTCTCGGTCACAAAGGAGCTGATCTCAAACCTTGTAACCGGTGCAGAAATGAAATATAACACATCCAATGCAAAAACAAAGGATGGAAAAAGAACCGGTTGCCTGGTGCTCAATGAGATACACGCATATGAAAATTATGATCAGATCAATGTATTTGAATCATCATTCGGTAAAGTTAAGCATTCACGGGAATTCATAATCACGACAGACGGATATGTCAGAGACGGTCCACTGGATGAAATATCCGCAATGTGTATGGAAATTCTTGAAACGGGAGAAAACCCACTGGGGTATTTTCCGTTTATCTGTGAGATTGATGATCTAAAAGAGGCAGACGATCCGGATGCATGGCATAAAGCAAATCCATCACTGGAATTTCTGCCAATTCTGGCAAACCGCATTATGCATGATTACCTGGAACAAAAAAAAATTCCATCTAAGCGAGCGGAGTTCCTGACAAAGAGAATGAACCTTCCGGCAAGAAGAGAGGAAGAAACGGTAACGACATGGCAAAATGTCCTGAGAGCATGTTATGAAGGTGAGACGATGAAAGAACTGGAACGAAAGATTCCACGGATAACATTGGACACGCGAGGACATGCAGCAGTGATCGGCATTGACTATGCGGATGTGCGAGACTTCGCATCAGCTGGCGTTCTGACCAAGACGGATGATGGAGAGTGGATATGGAGACAACATACATGGATCTGTGCCGACTCTCCGTTTATTGATTCCATTAAATTTCCGTTGCGAAATGCTGGACAAGCAGAATTTGAAGATTTTGAAGTTGTTCCTGGACCAGTAATTGATGTGAATCTGATTGTTGACTGGTGTATGGAACAGATGCGAATTTTTGATATAAAGAAAATCGCAATGGACACATACAGATACACATTATTCAAGCAAGCCTTTGAAGAAAGAGGAATTTCTATTGAAAACAAGAAGAATCCTCACGGAATCGTGAGACTGATCAGAAAGATTTCTTCAGCTACAGGAATTATTGCTCCGTTTATCCAGTCAATGTTTTCACAAGGGATGATCAACTTCGGACCGTCGGCAATTATGCGATGGTACACAAATAATACAAGTGTGACTGAGGACAAATTCGGTAATAAAAGCTTTGGTAAAATCGAACCGAAGTTAAGAAAAAATGATGGATTTATGGCTTTTGATGTAGCTATGTTCTGCAAGGACGAGCTGGAAGTCCAGATTATATACGTTTAGGAGAAAAGATATGTTTAATTTTTTTATTCAGAATCGGAATAAGGAAATGCAGTCTTTGGCGGAAATCATTGCAGTGGATATGGCTAAACTGAACCTATCAAGGCTTGCCATTGAAAAAGCCATGCTGATGATCGCAAAGGCGATTGCAAAATCTGACATTCTGATTCAGACGGAAAGTAAAGATAAAAGAAGACAGGAATATCGGTTAAACATACAGCCGAATGACCATGAATGTGGAACAGCGTTCTGGACGGAAGTGGTTAAGCAGCTGCTGACGGAACAGGAAGTTTTGATCATTCCGCTTGGTGGAAAATACTACCGAGCATCCGCCTGGGAGTCCACTACAAATGTGCTGACGGAAAGAACATACTCGCATATCACGCTTACTTGTGGCGGATACGATTATGCTCTTTTAAAATCATTCAGGACATCAGAAGTCATACAATTAAAGTATGACAATGCAAAAATCAAGCTGTATCTGCAGAATGTAGTCAGTCAATATGATAAGACACTAGATTCCATCAATGCAATGATGCGTATGTCGGCACAGCCACGATATAAGCTGAAGCTTGGCACCAGTACGCTGTCATTCCGGGAAAAGCAAGCGGACGGAACAGATAAAGTAATGACAAAGGATCAGTATGTTGCGAAAATCAAAAATTTACTGGAAGCCGATGAACTTAGCGTTCTGACAGAATCAGATAATGTATCCGTGGATCAGATGCAGATCAACACTTCCGTCAAAGCCGAGGAACTGTCGAAGATGGCTCAGCAAATCAACAATGAGGTAGCGAATGCATTTGATATTCCTGAAGCTGTATTTAATGGAAATATCACGGAACAATCCGATGCCACCAATGAATTTATTACTTATGCAGTCGGACCGATTGCTGAAGTTATCAACGATACTCTGACTGCTTACATTGTCGGAGAAACCGATTTTTGTAGCAAAAACGAGAAAGTCTTGGTATGGCTTGCGAGATTTAAGCATGTTGACATTGTTGATAGTGCAGTCAACCTTGATAAGCTCCGTGGAATCGGATTCAACCTTGACGAGCTTCGCGAAATGGTCGGCTATCCATTACTAAATACAGATTTCAGTCAGGAAAGAGCACTGACGAAAAACTATGGAGAGGAGGGCAGTACGAATGAAACCTAGCAACCATACATAGTCGGAGGTGATCCAACCTATCTCGGAGCTGTCCGTTAAACAGTAAACTTAAAAGAAAGGAAAGAGAACATGGACGCAAAAAAGTACTATTCTTTGGAATCTAAGAATGATGTGGCAGACCTCTACATTTTTGGGGATATCACATCATGGCCGTGGTTAGAAAGTGACGTGTCAGCAAGCGGAATTGTGAACGAACTACAGTCCTTGGATGTAAAGGAAATTAATGTGCATATCAACAGCTATGGCGGTGAAGTCGCAGAAGGATTGGCGATTTACAATACGCTCAAGAATAGTGATATGAAAGTCACTACAATCTGTGATGGATTCGCTTGTTCCGCAGCATCAGTCATTTTTATGGCAGGTGACGAAAGAATCATCAATGAAGCGTCACTGCTCATGATCCACAATGCATGGACATATGCGAATGGAAATGCTACAGAGCTTAGAAAGGCAGCAGAAGACCTTGATAAGATTACACAGGCTTCCGTCAATGCTTATGTAAGTCGAGCAGTGATTTCAGAAGATGAGATTAAAAATCTCATGGACAATGAAACGTGGATCACAGCTCAGGAAGCTGTAGAATATGGATTTGCTACAAAAACCGAAAAGTCCGATGATGGCGGAATTAAACAATCAGCATTTGCAAATATTCGCAGAGCCATTCTCAAAAAACCGGAAAATGTAAAGCCGGTAGAAATTGCAATGCAGTTGGATAATGAAGCAATCGCAGAGGTCATTGCGGAAAGAGTAGTGAATCTTTTACAGAAAAAAGAAGTTCCGTCAGAACCGAAGGAACCAGCAAATAGCAGCACTGGATGGAGTGCATTTTTTGAGTAGAAAGGAAAAGATAAAATGAAGATTGAAAATTTATCGCAGGAATTAAAAGAAAAAGTTAAGCAGCTGTTAGAGAGCGCTCCGGCAGATCAGAAAGCGGATGCGATTATGCAGTCGATCGAAATGATCGAGGAAGCAGCACATGCAGATCTGATCAATCAGGTGGTGGCAGAGGCAGAAAGAGCGAGCCATGACGCTGAATTTAAGAAACAGCTTGGACTCCGCAATCTCTCACAGGAAGAAAAGAAATTTTATGAGGGATTCAAGGATATTAAGCAGTCTGTAACAGCAAATCAGATTGATATCATCCCGACAGAAATTATCGATCGCACACTCGATGATGTAAGAAAAGCATCTCCAATTTTAAAACTGGTAAACATGGCACCGGCAAATGTAAAGAAATGGATTGTAGCATCACATTCAGGTGCAGCAGTATGGGGAGATCTTACAGATGAAATCAAGGGCGAATTATCAGGAACTATTTCAGCACTAAATATCGAACTCCATATGCTGTCCGCATATCTGGTGATCCCGAAAGCCATCCGTGAACTTTCCATGGAATTTGTAGACCGGTATTTTATGGCAATCCTTTCAGAAGCAATGCAGGATGGTCTTGTAAAAGGTTATCTGGATGGAGATGGAAAGACTGGGCCGATCGGTATTTTCCGTCAGATCGGAACCACAAATGACGATGGAACAAATAAAGCGAAGACCGTTTTAAATAACATCACCAAATTCAGCCCGAAAGGACTTGCAAATGTAAGAAAAACCCTTACAAATAACGGAAAACGTGTTGTTACCAAACTGTATCTGATTTGTAACCCGGCAGATGAAGCGGAATATGTAGATCCGTGCATGTTTGGAGAAGCACTTACTGGTGGATATGTCAATAAAACATTCATTGATATTGAAAAGATCCCGGATGCTAACTGCCCGCAGGGTAAAGCAGCATTTACCATTGATGGATATTACACAATGGGTGCGACGGGTGTGAGAGTAACAGAATATGATCAGACAAAAGCGATGGAAAATGCGGATCTGATCATTGCGAATTGCTTTGCGAATGGACGAGCTGTTGATGATAATGTTGCAGTTATTTTCGACGTCACAAAACTTGAAGAGTATGTAATTAACGTACATCAGACATCTACTGCATCCGTTTAGTAAGAGTGAGGGCAGAGTATGAACGAAAATGAATTATCCATTCTTGTTGATGAGATGAGAGAAGAGTTCCAGATTCCTCCATACTGCGATGACAGACAGCTGAGAAATCTTGCAAAAGAAGGTGAACATGCAGTCGGGAGATTGAATCCTGGCTGCAGCATCACCAAAGATTTGACGTATCGAATGCTAATGAAGAATTATATGTATTATTCTTATCACCATCGAGTAAGTGAGTTTTTTGAGAATTATGCAAGTGTGATCCTGACTTGGCAGATGGAGACGGAGGTGGACGTAAATGGCACTGCCTGAATACACTGACGGAGTATTTGAACTGTATCGCATCGAAAATGATGAGTCGGAAGATTATCCGGAAGAAAAGCTCCGTGATACCGGAATGCGCTTTTGGTATCGCGAGCTTGCGGTATATGACACCACCAGAGCAAAGCTGTCTGCCGACAGCATTGAAGTGACGCTAAAACTCGCTATTCCACAGTATAAGCAGATTAACAGTAAATGTGTCTGTATTATTGGCGGAGAACAACACGAGATCTACAATGTGGCGCACATCACTACGAAAGATGGATTTAGAGAGTCGGAACTGACTTTAAAAACACCAGCGCATGATCGTGAGGTGATCGCATGACACAAAAAGAATTAAGTAAGCTCTTACATGCCATCGACTGTCCGGTTAATGAGGGAGTCAGTAGTCTCAAAAATGAAAAGGTATTTCCGAGAATTGATTACTGGGAGATTATGTGGGAAGACACAATGGCATCCGGTGACGATTATGAGAATGAGATTACATGGCAGATTAGTTTTTATGCTAGAAAGCCACGCAATCCGAAACTGATTGCATTGAAAAACCGTCTGAATGAGCTTGGCTACCATCCGACCATTGCTCACGAATACGTGACAGAAGACCGTGTATGGCATTCTTACTTCTCAATTACAACTGATGGAGTGATTGGATGAGCAGCGGGATAACCTTTGACAGTGGAGGGTTTGAAGACTTCGAGGAACTGTTGAAACAGTATTCCGAGAACGTAAGACCGGACAAAGCACTTGACGCAGTGGAAGAGGGGGCAAAGGAGTTTGTGAATGACCTTCTGAGACTCCCAAAACCACGAAGTCAGATCACCAAAGCGGGGTACACGCATATCGTGAGTACATTCGCACTGGAAAGAACTGACAGCGGAATTAAGGTTGGATGGGGCAAGTATTACGGTCCAATGCTTGAGCATGGAACCAGGAAGATGGCAGCAAGGGCACACTTGAAGCCACTCTTTGAAAGAAACAAGGAAAAATACTACAAGAAGATGACAGAGAGCATCTTCGGTTAGGAGGTTAACTAATGCCTATTAATACAAAAAAACCGGCTATGAAACAGACAGTCGGTGCACAGTATATGTGTTTTGCTGATGCAACAGAGGGCAAAGAGTACGATGGCACTTACGAGGCTGATGTTGAGAAGACAGAAGTCGTTAAGAGCGTAAAGGTAACTGAGAACTCTGAGACAAGTGATGTGTATGCATCCGGAAAAATCTATGATTCAGATTCACCGATGTCCAGTATCGACATCGAGGTATCTGTGATTGCATTCCCGGACGATACAATATCCAAAATGCGCGGAGAGACAAAAGGAACAGGCGGACTTATCCTCGCTGGCGGAAAGAGCGAAAGACCAATCTTTGCTTATGGAAAGGTTGTAAAACTGAAAAACGGAAAATCTCGTTATGAGTGGTTTCCAAAATGCAAGCTTGTTGAGAACTCCGATGATATTGCAACATCTGAGGAAAAAGCAAGTGAGCAGACAGACACGATTAAGATCAGGGCATATCCGTTTGATGCAGAAGGAAACATCGTGAGCAAGGTCACAGAGTCCACGGCACCGGCAGGACTTACAGAAGAGAAGTTCTTTGCGAAGCCGATTCTGACGGATGCAGACCTTACTACAGCGGTAGGAGCGTGATTAAATGAAATCCAAGCTGATTGAATTAACAGATGGATCCAAACTGGAAGTAAAGGTTAATTTCTATACTCTTTACCTTGTGAAGATGAACGGAATTGACAAGAAGATTGATGGAAAAAGTGAACTGACCGATGATGAAAATATGGAACTTGCAGGCAAGCTGATCTACATTATCCTCAGATCAAATGGCTTAAAGGTTGACGAAGAGGAAGCCATGATGCTTACTCCAATGGATGCATCAAGTATTCAGGACATTTTCGATGAGTTCGAGAAGAGACTCAATGAATATAAAAAAAAAGAACAGGCGAAGAAGTCGAATGCTCCGAGGAAGAGATAAATATCAACTGGGCGGAGTATATGGTTGCTGCGCGTAAGATGGGAATGAGCGAAGAAGAATTTTGGAACTCTGATCCCATCTTTTTTAACGAATGCCTGGAAGTATTTATGGAAGTAGAAAAAGCAAAGGGAGGTGCTTTGATTGGCTAATAGTGATTTAAAGACCGTAGGGCTATCGTTTAAAGCTGACGGTACGGTTGACTTCCGGAAGTCATTGACCGATGTTAATAATGCAGTCAACGAGAACAGATCAGCTTTTAAGCTTGCAAAATCTGAATGGGATAGTAGTACATCGTCTGCGGAAAAGCTGAGAGCGACACAGGAATATCTGCAGAATCAGACAGAAACATATACGCAGAAAGTCGATAGATTGACGGAGATCCTGAAAGCACAGGAAAGTGCGGAAGTAAGAGACGAAGCAGCTATCTCGAAGACAAGGCAGCAGTTGGATAATGCCAAAGCATCTCTAAACAATTATAAAAGTGGTCTTGAAGATGTGAACGAAAAGCTGAAAAGTGGAGTTGCCACATTGGAAGATTACTCAAAAAAAGTAAAAGACTTTAGTGACAGCACTGGAAAGATTGGAAACTCTTTGACGAAGAATGTCACTGCACCGATTACTGCAGCTGGTGCCGGAGTCATGGCAGCATGGGCACAAGTTGATGAGGGAATGGATATCATTGTCCAAAAGACCGGTGCCACGGGTGATGCACTGGAAGAAATGCAGAACTCTGCAAGGAATATTGCAAAGACGATTCCGACTGACTTTGAGGCAGCCGGAACTGCAGTCGGAGAAGTAAATACACGATTCCATTTGACCGGCGAAGAGTTGGAAGACTTGTCTGCGAAGTTTATCAAATTTGCCGAGCTGAACGGAACAGATGTCAACTCATCCATCGACAGCACGCAAAAGGTTATTGAAGCGTTTAATTTGAGCGCAGAAGATGCAGGAGCACTCCTCGACACAATGAATAAGGTTGGACAGGATACAGGAATCTCAATGGATACACTGGCATCATCTATGGTGTCGAATGCTGCAGCGCTGAAAGAATTGGGAATGTCCGCTGCCGATGCTGCTACATTTTTAGGACAATGCGAGACATCTGGAGTTGATACAAGCGCAGTAATGGCCGGACTCAAAAAAGCATTGGTCAATGCATCGAAAGAGGGCAAAAGCATGAAAAATGCGCTGTCAGAACTTCAAGACACGATGGTTAACGCAGGAAGTTCTTCCGAAGCTTACAATGCTGCGGTTGAGCTGTTCGGTGCGAAAGCTGGTCCTGCACTAGCAGAGTTTTGTCAAAGCGGAAAACTGAATTTTGACGAACTCGGCGCATCTCTTAATGATAATCTGGGAAGCGTAAATGACACCTTTGAAGCTACACTGGATCCAGCTGATCAGTTTAAATTGACACTGAATCAGCTGAAAGATGCTGGATTTGATGTCGGAAATGCACTGGGACCGGTGCTTGCTGAATGTTTACAGATGGTCACTCCGATTCTGAAAGATATTATTGCTTCGTGGAACTCTTTGTCTCCAGGAACACAGGAGATGATCTTGAAGTGCTTATTATTGGCGGCTGCACTCGGACCGGTATTTAGCATTATAAGCAAAGTATCTGGTGGAATCTCTGGCGTGATCGATGTCGGAACGAAAGTTGCTCCGGTTATTGCCAAGGCAAAAACAGGATTCGCAGCATTTAACGCTGTTCTTGCAGCTAATCCGATTATCATAGTCATAGCAGCAGTTGTTGCACTTATTGCAATTTTTGTCACTCTCTACAACAAATGTGAATGGTTTCGTGATGGCGTAAATGCTGTCTTTGGCGGAACCCGTGATTTTATTAAGGGAGTCGTTGACAAAATTAAGGGATTCATGAGTTTTGAATGGAAACTTCCGAAAATCAAACTTCCACACTTCAAGGCAAGCGGATCATGGTCGCTTGTTCCGCCGAAATTTCCGAAATTCTCCGTAGATTGGTATGCGAACGGTGGTATCTTGAACAGTCCGACAATTTTCGGAATGAACGGAGACAGAATGATGGGCGGTGGCGAAGCCGGAGCGGAGGCAGTTCTTCCAATCGACTTACTAAAGACTTATATCCGTGATGAGATGCAGTCCAATAATACTGTACTTGCTCAGTTGATTGCTGAAGCTTTGTCGGAATTGACATTTGTCATTGAGAATAACATTTCACTCGGAGACAAAAAGCTTGCTGATGTACTAGTAGATGCCATCATCAAAAAGCTGTCCTCTAGCGTTAAATGGAAGAAAGGAGCTGTCGGAGTATGATGGACGTAGAATACAATGGAATTCTTGCATCAAGCTTAGGAATCTATGCGAAAAATATTCCTGACATTCCGGCAGCTGTCCGAAAAGAAAAGACAGTGGATATTCCTGGCATGGACGGAACGCTGATTCTGTTGGAGGGAGGTTATGAATCCACAGAAATCAAAGTGGATTTTAACTTTATTGGAGATTCTGACCGATGGGATGAACGTTTCGGACTTGCAAAAAAATGGCTGTCAAAAAGAGGTGGATTGCTCCGGTTTGGCTGTGATCCGGAGCATTACTACAAGATTTTGAAAGTTGAAGTGGACGATGGGAAGCGTACTACGGAAAGAGTTGGTAATTTTACAGCTACTTTCCTAACCAAAGATGGACTTAGGTATCTCGAAAGCGGACTCGGAGAAATGCCTGCGAGTGATGTGGTAGATAATCCTTATGAGATTGCCTATCCAATCTATAAGATTACTGGCGAGGGCGAATGCACTCTTGTCGTCAATGATGGAAAAATGGTGGCAAATATAGGGCAAAACCTAACCATTGACACAGGACGGAAGCTTGCATACAGAGAAGACGGAACACTTAGTAATACGTCTGTGACTGGTGATTACGATAACCTCATTTTGATTGAGGGGAGAAATAAAATCGAAATTACGGACGGATTTGAACTGAAAGTAATTCCGAATTGGAGGCGTTTATAGTGATTCAGATTTATAGTGCCGAAAATAAAGATTATGATCACAATGGAGATATGACACTTCTTCCGGAAGAATGTTCTGTTCATGTGGTACTGAATGGCGAATGGACAGCCACATTAGAGCATCCGATTGATGATGAGGGCAGATGGAAATATATCAATGACAATGCAGTTGTTAAGATGCCATCATTCAATGGCGAACAGTTGTTCCGTATTAAAAATAAAGAAAAAAGAGATTCAGGAGTGAGTGCAGAGCTTACTCCTATCTTTTTGGATGCAAAAGAGGATTGCTTTTTATTGGACGTAAGACCAACCGAGAAGAATGGACAAGATGCATTGGACATCATGACCGCTCCGAACAAGATGTATTCAGCAAAGTCGGATATCAAAAAGTTATCTACAGCGTATTATCAGACAAAAAATCTGATTGAAGCCATCAATGGAAATGATGAGAACTCATTTATCAATAGATGGGGTGGCGAAATCCTCTACAATAACTATCAGATCACGATAGATGATCATGTCGGTGGTGATTATGGAGTGCAAGTCCTCTACGGCAAGAATATCGTCAAGGACGGATTTTCCGAAACGATCGACATGACGGAAGTTGCTACGAGAATCATTCCGAAGTCATACAACGGATATATGATTGCCGGAGACGCACCTTGGATAGATTCGCCACTGATTGAAAAATATCCAACAGTGCATTACAAAGTCATGTCTTTTGAGGATGTGAAAATGCGTGCAGATGCCTCAGAGGACGATGAGACAAACGGAACAATCATTTGCGATACGCAGGAACAGCTCGAAGGAGCGCTCAAAAAGAAATGTGAAGAACAGTATGCTGCAGGTGTCGACAAGCCGAAGATTACGATCAAAGCAGACATGGAGCTTCTGCAGAACACGGAACTGTACGAGGACGTGAAAGAGTTGGAAGCTGTATCACTTGGAGATACCGTCCACTGTAAACACTCTAAGCTCAGAATCGTATCTGATGCAAGAGTCATCGAATTGGAATGGGATGCTGTAAGGAATAAGCTTATTTCGGTCACCCTGGGAAAATTCCAGTACAATTTTTTAAATAACGTATCGTCCATCATGAATAGAGTTGAACAGGCTATCCGCTCAGATGGTAGTCTTATTGGACAGCAAGTGCAAGGTACGATCAATGGAGTTAAGGCGCAGCTTAGAGCACAGTCATCCATTGCAAAAAAGCAGACGGTCCGTGCGGTATTGTTTGAGGATTTGGATCCTGACTCCCCAACATTTGGAGCAATGTGCTTAGGCACGCTCGGATTTGAGATTGCATCAGAGCGTACGGCTGATGGGAGAGATTGGAAGTGGAGCACATTCGGAACAGGACAAGGATTCTTTGCAGATTTTATTGTGGCCGGAACAATGCTTGCTGATCGTATCAAAGGCGGAACGTTGGAATTAGGCGGTGCCGGAAATGGTAATGGAGTTGCGAAAGTACTTAACGCTGACGGAAATGAGATTGTGCGATTAGACAAGGATGGTGTGTACGCAAAAGGCAAATATGTCTGTGCTAACACGGATGGGAGCCAGACGGCTACCCTTTCAAATGGAAAATTAACATTCAAGACCGAATCTTACGAGGTTGTCATCCGTGCTGGTGCGATCGGTGGATTGACAGGACTTATGATCTATCCAGAGCAAGGTGCTGTTAGAACAAAATTCCTCTCTATTGGAGATAAATTATCTGCAAGGTTTGACAATATATCGCTTCTGGCTTCGGGAAAAACAACCATCGGTGGAGCATCTCTTGAGGTGCAACGTGACGGAAAAGGATATTCCGGCAAGACCGGAAAAGCTGTCTTTTCTGACGGAACTTACCTCGAATACGTCAATGGATTTTTGGTTGGTGGAAATACGAAAGAAGGTGGCTTTTAATGGCTTGGACCATCGGAAATTACGCTCTATCACAAGAGCAGATGAATGCAAATGCGTTGGAAGTGTATAAATATCTCTCAGCAAGAGGATGGTCGCTAAATGCAATTGCTGGATTGCTTGGCAATATGCAGAGTGAGTCCTATGTCAATCCTGGAGTGTGGCAGAGTTTACAAGCGAACAACTATTCGGGTGGGTTTGGTCTTGTGCAGTGGACTCCTGCCACGAATTATACGGACTGGGCGCGCCAGAACGGATATGATATTGCAGATCCGAACGGTCAGCTGTATTGGATTGACGCCTTGTCGGAGACGACAGGACAGTGGATTCCAATAAGCGCTTACAATATGTCGTGGAGCGCATTTAAAAAGTCAGGATCCTCGCCGGAAGAACTCGCCAGTGCATTCCTCAAAAATTTTGAACGCGCCGGAGTAGAGGTTGAGTCCAACAGACGGTCACAGGCTCGGAGTTATTTTAATTTACTCGGTCAGTACGGTAAAAATGCCAAAGCTGTAGAGTCTGCAGTTCAATGGGCGATTGGAATTGCAAATGATAATAGTCACGGATACGATCAAGGGAGTCGCTGGGGTCCAGACTATGACTGCTCCTCATTACTGATCACTGCCTATCAGCAAGCCGGAATCAAGGTTAAGGATGCCGGTGCGACATATACCGGAAATATGTACTCTGCATTTTTAGCGTGTGGATTTGAGGATGTGACAGGATTTGTCAATATGTCAAATGGTAGCGGAATAAAGCGAGGAGATATCTTACTAAACACAGCAAGCCACACTGCTATGTCGATCGGCAATGGTCAAGTAGTACAGGCGAGCCAGAATGAGCTTGGCGGTGCTACGGGAGGTCAGAGTGGTGACCAAACAGGACGAGAAATATGGTGCACGAATTATTATAATTTCCCGTGGAATTATGTCCTGAGATTGTCGCACAGTGAATCAGGCGGATCGTCAGGCGGAGCATCAGCGTATATCGTCAAATGGATTCCAGGGTAGAAAGGATAAACTATGAATACAATTAAAAGGGATGTGTATGTGTTAAAAAATACCATCAAAATTCCGATTGAAATCACGCAAGGCACTGACATGATCGGAATCGAATTTACGGTCAGGGATTTTACGATTCCGGCAACGGCAGCAGTTGTGGCTTATGCAAATCACAAAAGCATGAGCAGACCTAATTCCGCTCTGTGCGAACTGGCTGATAATGTGATTGCGTTTTCCCCGAGTTCAGGTTTTTTTGCTGTTGGAATGAATGAGTTGCAGATCAGGATCATTAATGAAGACAAGACACTAGTATCTTTTGCGGAAAAAGTAAAATGCTCTGGATCTGCTGGATTTCCAGACGATGAGGAAGAAGGCAAACAGACTCTTGTCGAGCAGGCGGTCACGGCGGTAAGCAAAGAATCTGGCGAAAGAAAAACTGCTGATGAGAATGAAAAAGCACAGCGTATTGCAGGCGATCAAGAAGAAAGAGATGCAAGGATTGAAGCAATCAATCTCGAAAAGAGTGAAAGAGATAAAGCGATTGAAGCAGAGAAAAACGCAAGAATCAAGGCAGACGATGAAATCAAAGCGAATCGCGCAAAAACTCTCGATGCGGTAAAAACCACTACAAAAGAGGGTACATTTGTTGATGCCTTGGCGGTTAAAGAACTGAGCGAAAAGATGGACGGTATAGACGTAAAGACGGAGAATCTTGGAAAGAAGATTGCTATATTTGTAGACTCAGTTGTAAAAGGTTCAGTTAGCTTTAACACATCGGACTACTTAAAAGATGGAGTCAAATACGCTTTTACCGTAACCGTGTCCTCGGCTGTTAACGATACATCTTGTGCGCAGGAAATAAGCTGCAAGCTTAATAATACGCTGATTGGCCAGAATGGTAATTACTGTAAATTATCATCTACATTTTGCGGACGATGCTCAAAAGGAGACACAATCCTTGTTACGTCATACAAAAATGGCGGGGAGTGGAGCATGTTTAACACGAGACTGATTTTTGTTCCGGTAGATTAGGAGGTGATGGAAAATGGCGGAAATCAATTATATCGAAATTAATGCGGAAAATCGCAGTATTACGATTCCACAAAGCGAAAAACTACTTGGAGTCGAAAATGACAGCAAGGCAATCCGAAAGTACTTCCGATGTCCGAAAATTGTCGGAGATGGAATTGACCTCACAAAATCCGATGTGCATATCAACATCCAGAATGCATCAAATAAGGTATCCGGAAAAGACAGATACAATGCCGAGAATTTAAAGGTGTCTGGCGAAAATGTAACTTTTGAGTGGAGTCCTCTGCGGAAAGCTACATCACACAAAGGCACTGTCAGATTTAGCGTGTGCGTGACTGAAGAAGGTACAGACAGAGAATGGAATACCACGATCGCGACCTTGAACGTGTTAGAAGGCGAAGAACTTTTTACAGAAAAAGAGCGTGAAGAAAGAGGCTCTGACTTTGCCGGAATCCTTACTGCGGACGCAACCGCGGATGCAGACAGCATTGAACTCGGAAAGAGCGCCTATGTGAATGGAAAGAAAATTGAAGGGACGTTGACGAGCAAAAATGAAATTAAAGCAGTTGCAAAAAAAACGGAACTATCATCCACACCAATAATCATTCCGAACTATGGTCAGAGTACAATGCCGGTGCTTAAGCATACAATTGAAGTCTCTCTTGCAGACACGAGTAAACCGATACTGTTAAAAGGAGACATTAAAAAAACGGTTGTGTACAACGAGGCAGGCAGTATTTATGGAGATGCAAAAGCGTCAGATGTAAGAGTCGGAAAAACATTTACGTCAAGCAATGGCGTGAAAATTACAGGAACGCTGGTAACTAGCGAGGTCAAGTACGGAACAATAACCGGAAAAGGAATGAATGGCCAAGCGATTGAAACTGGACTTAGCAATGTGTCGAGATTCATAATGGCGAGAAAATTTCCGAGCAGTAATGCTAAACACGGAATCTTATCGTTGGTGTATAAGGACGGAAAATTAAGCGGAATAGCTGGATTTATCGGAGCTGGCTACAACTCGGTGGATAACCACAGTATCGGTACAGTTGCAATAAATAAAGGAACCATAACTTACACGCCAAAAGCTGATGAAGATATGTCCGCGCTCACAGAGGGCGATACCTACGACTGGATTGCGATTGGAGAATAAAAGAATAGGAGAATCAACATGAAAAGAAAAAGAAGAAAATTAGCAGCTATCATCTGCGCACTCACACTGGCTCTTTCCAGTGCCGTACCGGTGTCGGCTTGTACGCCACCACTTAAACCACCGTCTGTCGAAATCCCAGATATTACTTTTCAGCCAGATGATGCTCTGAAAGAAGCTATCAGCAATGCTGCGAAAAACTGGATTGAGAAATGCATCCTCGGTACTCCGACAGTGGAATATGCATCGTACTATAAAAGCCAGTCAAGGTATTTTAGTTATACTTATGCAGCAGTCAAATGGTCAGAAGTTGAAAATGCAACGTATTACAAAGTGCGTATCACAAAAGCTGACGGAACGTGGAAAGAATACGATACGACCTATACAGCATTTTACTCTACCAATTACACAGATGATTTTGTGGCAAACGGGATGGATGGAGCAACCGTTAAAGTGAAAGCATATGGAGATAATGATACATTCGGCTGTTGGTCAGACAATGCTAATATTGCGATTGCGAGATTTGGATATTAGGAGGAGATAGCATGATTAAAGTACTAGACGTAGAAAGACGATTACCAGACGGATCTATAAGAGTCCACTTGATTGCAGATTCAACTTTGGACACGCTCCCAACGAATTGCGAACAGGTAACTGGGCTTGACGGAGATTATCCGATCGGCATTGGATCAAGCTGCATTACGGCAAGCTTGGATATAGCACTTGTCGGAGCAAATGGGAAATGGGGTGAATGGCAGTAATGAACGACTTTTTAACACAGGCGATTGCGATGAAAGCGCTTAAGAACGGTGGATCCGGCGGAGCGGCAGGAGGAAATGCCGAGCAGATTGCGAAGAATAAAGCCGACATTATTTTGCTAAAGGAAGGTATCACTGATTTGAAGAGTGTAATGAAAGACATTCACAACAACACTCCACACGCATCAACCATTAAAGACTTTTATAATATCCGCAGAACTGGAAAGGTGTATCAGACAAAAATCTGGAAATTCGCAACCAATCCAACATCTAGCGGAGAGAAACTGTTAGATAATGCTGGATTGGAATTTATTCCGTCCACTGATACAACCGAGGGAAAAGACGATTATCTGAATGGCAGCCACCATCTTTTTGACTGGGTACATTGTAATTACAAGCGTTATGATGATGGCACGGCATATCCGATTGCTACAGAATATGATGATACTTATCAAGAAACAGGTAGCGTTGATGTTGGTGCTATGCAGATGAGTTTTTGGTGGAATTGGGACGCATCAAATCCAGAGTACGATTTGGTAACGATCTCTGACACACCAAACGAAAAATATAAATTAAAACCGTGGACAGAATGTAAGCGTGCAGACAGAACAATAACTCCGTGGTGCATTGGTTCTGCTTATGCTTCTGGTATTGCTTCTGACGGATTGCCTAGAAGTCAGCCTGGATTAAAACCTGAAAGAAATCAGAGCCATAACAATATGATTACGAATTATCAGAAAAAGGGTAAAGGTTATTTAGGTGCTGGTTCAGAAAGAAATACATTTCAGATTCTTTTCAACATCATCAAAGGTGCTACAAAGAATAGTCAGAGCTTATTCCAAGGATGTACAGGATACAGTTTCCAATACTCTGCTTCCATCGAATCTGCTGATGCACATACGTATTTCCCAGTTACAAACGCACAGGCGCAGAACATTCTCGCTGGCTCTTACGTATCAGTTGGTTACGGTCAGCTCAATGACGGAAAGAACGGTGTAAATAATGACCGTGGAGTAGCGAATATTCATAAATATGCAGATGATGTAAAAGTACTTAAAATTGAAACCCTTGACGCAAATAATAAAGCGGTCTATTTGGATATCGAAACAGGATTTAACACCATGCCGATTAAATTATCCGATACAGTAAATGCTCCTATCACGATCACTTCAATGCACTGGTGGTCTGGAAGCACAGATGCAGTTATTGGCAGACATGATGGTTCTTTCGGCTCTAATACAGATAGCAAGCATCCGTACAGAGTTCAAGGCCGTGAATACGCTGTCGGTGGATATATGGTTGCATCTGATACAGTAATGGACTTCCAAAGCGATTACAGCAAAAAAGTGTATGTTGCGCCAAAGGGTGTAGCACACAGTTCTTCTGATGCAATGATTAGAAACACATATACGTGTGTTGGTACAATCCCGGCAAATCCCGACGGAAACGGTTCGGATTTTTGGGTTGGCGATATTGCTGTAGATGTTGATACTGGCGCATGGTTTCCATCTGCAAAAGGTTCGTCCAATTCACAAGGCTTCGCAGACATGTTATACGCTGGTGGTAAAACTACATCTGGAATGCGAGAATATTTACAAGGCGGTCTTCTCTGGAATTGGTCGTCTGCTGGCTCTGCGTTCGTGCTTTGTTGGGGCGGGCTTGTCAGGTCGTACTGGGATTGCCTCGGCTGCGATTAAGAAGAGGTCGTCGGGGGTGAATTTCCTTTAGGAAAGAGGGGATCGCCCCTAATACGACCGACAAAATAAAAGGACTTACGGCGCACGCGGTAATCTCAGGAATTGGTCGAATGCTGGCTCAGCGTACGTGAATTGCAGGAACAGGCTTGACAGGACGAACTGGAATTACCTCGGCTGAAATTGTTAATTTCTAATATATATAAATCCTTGCGTCGTATTTCGCACTCGTAAAGAGTGTAGCCTGTAAAGGCTCTTGGGCAGATGCCCGAAATACTTTTTATAGACCTACTGAAACTTTTGAAGGAAGGAGTAAGGACGGATAGGGCTCGCCTATCTGTCGGGGTTAGTAGTATAAACCGAACGCCCTTAAAAAGACAATCGATTATGAAGACGTATTGTAAAACGGTCGATATAACAGATAGAAAACTGATTCAAAAGGCAGTATACAAATGCCTTAAAAAGAAATACAAAAGAAGAGATTCGTTGAAAATGTTTTCTGAATATACCGGACTTCCGACAGACACTATCAAAGGAATGTTCAATGAGTTCGGATTAAACGGAATGAAACCGATGGTTGAAACGGTGGTTGACGGAGTACGTGAAGAAATCATTCAAGGCAATATTCACTTTCAACCAATATGGTACAGAGAAAAGATTGACGCTTCCAGTCAGAAAGTGCGAAGAATTGGAATTCAGAACATTAAACAGCAAATCTACGATTATATCGCAGTAGAAGCTATGAAAGACTTCTTAAGGCGAATTGGTGAATACCAATGTGCAGCACTGAAAGGCAGAGGTCAATCCTACGGTATCAAAGCAATAAAACGATGGATGAGAAATAAAGATATCAGATACGCTGGTCAATGCGATATCAGTAAATGTTATCCATCAATAGACAGAAACAAATTAATGGAATTTCTTCGGAAATACATTAAGAATGAACCGTTACTCGAATTGATAGAGATGCTAATCATGACATTTGACACTGGATTGAGTATTGGTTCATATTTAAGTCAGTATCTTTGTAACTTATTCTTGTCTCAAATCTACCATGAAATAGCAGAGAATATGTATCGTATCAGAAAGAAGAGAAACGGAACAATAGAAAGAGTAAATCTCGTCAAGCATCAACTTTTCTTCATGGACGATATTTTGATTCTCGGAACGAATGCAAAGGACATTCACAAAGCTATGAAGCTGATTATTCAGAAAGCAGATGAGATGGGATTGAAAATCAAAGACAGTTGGACGGTATACACAACGGTCACAAAACGCAAAGATGACGGTCATTTCATTGATATTATGGGTGTCCGCATATACAGACAGCATATCACAATTAGAAGAAGAGTTTTCTTAAGAGTGAGGCGGTCGTACAAGAAAGCACAATCCCTTGTAAAACAGAGGAAGAAGATTCCAGTATGGCTTGCAAGGAAGTGCATGTCATACAAAGGCATCTTAGACCATACGGACAGCTACAATATAAAAAGAAGGTACAACGCGAACAAAACGATTCAAATTTGTAAAGGAGTGATATCACATGAAAGCAAGATTCGACACTACACAAGAGAGTGTTACTGTTAGACAGATTGATGGAATTGATTATGTCTATATCTGTCTGAATGAGAACATTGTAAAGGAGATTCCCGATGGAGAAGAAGAGGAACAGACCTATCATGAATATGATTACAAAGAAATCTCCGAACCTACTGGAACGCTAGACTTAGCCGATGTAAAAGCGAACCCAGAAAAATATCTCAATTATGGGAATGAACCTAAAAGAACTGATGCGGAGCGTATCGACGTACTAGAAGCAACTACAGACGATATCATTTTAATGATGGCTGATTTGATTGGAGGAGAAGCATAATGAAAACATTGAACACACTTAAATTGAAAATCATGGTAAGAGCATTTAAAATCCGTCTTAAAAACGGAGAGTCTTTTGAGGATATTGCGGCAGATTATCCAGCACTTACAGTAGATGATCTTGAAGCAATTCGTGAGGTGCTGGAAAAGTAATGGAATTAGGAAAAATGACACTCTCCGAATTGATTGAATTATTGCGCGAGGAATTATAGTTTTTGAAAATGAGGTATCGAAAAACATCGAACTCTCCTGAAAATATCTTAACCATTACATTATCTGATACAATCAAAATAAAAATATCAGAGAGGTAATGAAAATGGAGAAATGTGAATTTTGTAGTAGAAAGGTACTCTTTGGCAAAAAGGATATGAGCAATCTGTTGGGCGCACGTCCGGTGGTACTTGCTAAAGGAGATCCGGTAAAGCGGTTGGAGTTGTGGTTGTTCGGCGGCGAAGTGGATGAACAAAGCGTACTGCATATTGGGGTATCTGATTACGGCGGTGAAGAAACCATGATGGAAATGAATATACCGATTAACTACTGTCCGAGATGTGGCAAGAAATTATAACAGAATAACAGACAAAAGGCAGACTCTTCGGAGCTGTCTTTTTTAATGGAGAAAATATGGATATCAGAGCGAGACCGAGAGGTCTTATTTTTGTACGCAAAATTAAGAAAGAGAGACAGATGCAGTGAAAGAATTTTTGATGCAGACATATACGCTGATTCTTCCTATTGTGCTAGGTTATATCATCTGGCTGTTGAAGAACCAGAAGCATTACAGAGATGCAAACAGCAAGGGAACGATGATTCTCTTAAAAGTAAAACTGTTTGAGTACCATGATAAATATATGGAACTTGGTTCTATCCCACCTTACGCATTTGAAAATTTTTGTGATATGTACGAATCGTATCACGAATTAGGCGGGAACGGAACTGGAACAAAGATGTATGAAGAGATTAAAGACCTTCATCTAAACAAGAAAAAAGGAGATTGATATTATGGAACAGATTATGAATTATGTAAAACCAGAGCTTGTTGTCGTGGCAGTTGTCCTGTATTTTATCGGAATCGGACTAAAAAAATCTGAAACCGTAGCGGACAAATACATTCCGGCAATCCTTGGAGTTGTTGGAGTTGTAGTTTGCGGAATCTATGTTGTTGCAACTTGCGACCTTAAAGGTACACAAAATATCGCAATGGCAATTTTCACAGCAATTGTTCAGGGCATTCTGGTTGCGGGACTTAGTAATTATGTAAACCAGGTGTTTAAACAGTTAAATAAAGCTGAGTAGATAGCGTAAAGACGGAAAGGAGAGATACTTATGGCACATTTATATGTAATAGCCGGTCATGGTGCCGGTGATTGCGGAGCAGTAGGATATGGATATACGGAGGCAGAGCGTGTACGTGCGCTCGCTTCCAGATTATCAGCATTAGGCGGTGGAAATGTCACGGTCGCTGACATGAACCGGAACTGGTATGCCGATAATGGTATTATGAGTTTAAATATTCCTAAAGACTGGCAGATATTAGAGTTGCACATGGACAGCGCAGGAGCTTCGGCAAAGGGCGGTCATGTTATTATCAATTCCGCTTACAGCGCAGACCAGTATGACACGGCACTGGCAAGCTTTATCGGCTCGTTCTTCCCGGGGCGTGCAAAAAATATCGTTCCGAGAAGTGACCTCGCCAACCCGAACAGGGCTGCCGCAAGAGGATATAGCTATCGACTTCTAGAGAATGGCTTCGTTACCAATTCTGGCGATCTGAATAAATTCAACGGTCAGATGGATGATCTGGCAAGAGGTATCCTTAATGCATTCGGCATCGCTACGGCATCTCCGGCAAAAGAGGATTCTGACGGTAAGGTAACAGCTGGTGGAACATCTCAGGACTCCGTACAGCATTACGGTAAGGTGTCTTACCAGTCACATATCCGTGACATCGGCTGGGCGTGCTGGCAGTCTGACGGTCGTATGTCAGGAACGACAGGACAGAACCGGAGAATCGAAGCGTTCCGTCTTGCTCCTGTCGGAGAAACAGACGTAGTAGTACATATCAAGGATGTAGGCGATAAGGAATACAAGAATATATCCAAAGACACAATCCTTGGCACCACAGGTCAGAACAAACGTATAGAAGCAATCAAGATTACCGGTAAGGATACGCCATATATCTACAGAGTTCATCAGAAAAACATCGGATGGACAGATTGGACATTTAACGGAAACTGGGCCGGAACAAAAGGAAAAGGATTGCAAATTGAAGCAATCGAGATCATGGCTGCTAAATTCCTTGTCAATCCACACGTCCAGAACAGAGGCTGGTTAGGAGAGAGAGCTTGCGAGAATATCATTGGCATCACGGGTCACAATCTCAGACTGGAAGCTTTTAAAATCAATCCGCTGAACATCGAAATCAAGGCAAAAGCGCACATTGAGGGTATCGGCTGGAAAGATTATGGCACGGTCACAAAAGACACTGTAATCGGTACCACAGGACAGAATAAGCGTATCGAGTGCTTGTGCTTTGACGGAGATTTTGAGTATCGAGTGCACGTAAAAAACTCCGGTTGGACAGACTGGACGAAAGCTGACGGTGTATCTACACTAGGTACAGTCGGACAGGCATTGCAGATTGAGGCGATTCAGTTTAGATAGTTTCGCAACATCCATTTAAAATATCCTATTATAAATAAGAAAGAAAATACTTCCATCTTGTATGTGCAAACGAACTTGCCCACATGGAAATGATATGTGCCATTGTTTACCAGCTTACCAAGGATTTATCTCCGGAGGAAATTAAGGCTTCTGGTTTTGATAAATATTATGTGGACCACACACTTGCACTTTGGCCGCAGGCAGCCAGTGGAACACCGTGGACAGCAACTTATTTTCAGTCCAAGGGTGACCCAATTACAGATTTACATGAAGATATGGCCGCAGAACAGAAAGCCAGGACGACGTATGACAACATTTTAAGGCTTGTAAAAGACCCGGAAGTATGTGATCCGATTCGTTTTTTAAGAAAGCGGGAAATTGTACATTACCAAAGATTTGGAGAAAGTTTAAGGATCGTTCAGGATAATCTGAACAGTAAGAACTTTTATGCAATCAATCCGGAGTTTGATACGGATTCAAATAGTAGTTGTGGCAATTAAAACAGCGCGTATGGAAAAACGTTCCCAATTATGAAAATCCGGTTTGATAAAAAAGGTGCGACCTCATAGGCTGCACCTTTTTTAAATGTCAGCCTACTAACGTTATTCTGTATATACCATGCTGATATACGATAATGCATAAGTTCTACCAGTATCTAATAATTAACGAGAGGAATGATCCTGGATATAATCAGCCAGCATCGAAATAAATTCGGATGCGGTCGGTTTGTCAAATACAGGATAACCAAGCAGCGGGCTTAAAATTTTATTGGAATTCTGATTCCAATAACTGTTGATCATTGTACGGATGGCGGCTTCAACACACATGTTGGAAACGCCATACTGCTCACCGACAACGCGGTAAAGATTAGAGGTTACATTCTTCAGGTAAAATTCCTGATCTTTGAGAACGAGGGCGACTGCTGAAGCAAGATAGTTATAACCAGAGTACGTGGAACGAAGACCAGCTTTTCTTAATACATGCCTGACATCATACATAAGAACCTCCTTCCAATATTCATACCGACTATCTAACTATAGAATAAAGGAATTCTATAGATATGTAAATAATTTTGTCCATAACGATATATTTCGTGAGATTTCGATATATTGTGTGAAGCGGATAATGGAAAAATCTGCTTTTTTTTGCTATAATCCTTAATTGGATAGAACAGACAGAATCAATTTCAGGAGTGAAATTTATGAAGATACAATATCAGAAAATAGAAAACGGACTTGAAATTCTCAGGATCTGGCAGGATTCAGGAATCATAAAAGTACCGGAGCAGATAGAGGGAATCCCTGTCATCCGCATTGCTCCATATACATTTTCACTGCATAAAGATGAAGAAGAGAAAAATGCATCTGTTTATCAGACAGAGACAGATGAAGAGAATGATCGTTTTGCGCAGCCGGAAGAACTCTGCTGTGGTGGAATGGTAAGGGAAATCCATCTTCCGTCTACCGTACAGTCAATTGGAAATTATGCGTTTTATGGATGTATGAATCTGAAACTTTTCCATGGGACAGATGCAATCGTGCGGATGGGGAGCGGGGTATTTACCGGATGCCGTCTGGAGAAGGTGGAGATTGATTTTATGGATGGAAATAAGTCCTGTCTTAAGGAAATTCTGACGGAGATCCGGTATCAGATCATTGCAACACTGCGTTATCAGGGAACGGAGACGAAGATCCTGTTTCCGGAATATTACGCAGATGCGGTGGAAAATACGCCGGCGCGGATCGTGGAGACGCATTATTATGGTTCCGGTGGAGAGTACAGGGAGTGCTTTTACCGGCGGGAACTGGATTATGGAAAATACGACCGGTTGTTTGCACTTTCTGAAGCAAGAGATTCGGAAGAGGCAATTTTCAGTGTGGCTCTGACGCGTCTGCGATATCCGTGGAAGCTGGAAGATGCGGCAAAGCTGCGCTATGAAAATTATGTAAAGGCGCATATGGAAGGAATTGGAGAAAGCTGTATCCATGCGGTGAAAGAAAGACGCGAAATCGCCGCCGGAGATCCGCAGGAGGTTCTGCTTTTTTGCTGCAGAGAGCATTATTTTGATGAACAAGCGTTGGGAAAAACGATTACTTATGCGGCAGATGCAGGACAGACCGAGATTTCAGCTATTTTGATGGACGAACGTTACCGTAGTTTTCCAAAAAAGAAGAAAAAGTTTGTATTGTAAAAGAAGGTGGAAAGATTGGAAGAAATGTCATTAGAACAGGGTCTGGAAGAAATCGGACATAAAATACTGGTTCTGACGAGGAACGAACTGTATATGAAGATGAGATTTATGGATGTGGCGCTTTCGGCGTTTTATTATGTACAGGATTTTTCGGTAGACCTTCTTGCTACAGACGGAGAGACAATGTATTTTAACGGGCAGATGCTGGGAGGTGAGTACAGGCAGAACCGGATCGAGGTAAACCGCGTCTATCTACATCTGGTTCTGCACTGCATTTTCCGACATGTATTTCGCAGAAATGGACGGGAAGAGCTTGTATGGAACCTGGCGGCGGATATTGCGGTAGAATCTGTGATTGACGACTGGAACCTCCAGAATATACGAAAAAGCCAGTCCTGGATCAGACAGAGAACCTACCGGGATCTGAAAGAGGAAATCAAGGTATTTACAGCGGAAAAAATTTATGGAGTACTGGTAAGATGGAAGCTTTCGGACAGAGAGATGGAGCGCATGGCCCGGGAATTTACCGTGGATGATCACAAGTACTGGGCAAAAGATGAAGATGATGAAAAACAAAGCGAAATGAACCAGAGGTGGCAGGATATCAGCGAGAAAATGCAGACCGATATGGAAACTTTTTCGAAAGAAGCAGCATCAAATACCGGGCATTTTCTGGATCAGGTCCGGGTTGAGAACCGACAGCGATATGACTACCGCAGCTTTTTGCGCAAATTTGCTGTGCTGAAGGAAGAGGTTACCGTGGATGATGACAGCTTTGATTATGTATTTTACAGTTATGGATTGCGCCTTTATGGAAATATGCCTCTGATCGAGCCGCAGGAGTGGAAAGAAGTGAAAAAAGTGGAGGATTTTGCAATCGTGATCGATACGTCCATGTCCTGTTCAGGAGATCTGGTAAAAAAATTCCTGGAGGAGACCTATGGCATTTTAAGTGAAGCAGGGAGTTTTTTTCAGAGAGTCAATATCCACATTATACAATGTGATGACCAGGTGCAGTCGGACAGGAAGATTACCTGTAAAGAAGAATTACAGGAATATATGGAAAAGCTGGATCTTGCCGGGGAAGGTGGAACGGATTTCAGACCGGCGTTTGCCTATATTGATGAGCTGATCGCGACGCACCGGTTCACTGAACTGAAGGGTGTGATCTATTTTACCGATGGACAGGGGATTTATCCGCAGAAAATGCCTCTGTACCAGACCGCGTTTGTATTTATGGACGACGGGGCAGAAGAACAGGAAGTTCCGCCGTGGGCGATGAAACTGGTTCTGGATGAAGAAGATTTGAGAGGAGTGAGAAATAGATGAATATTAAACGTGCAAAACAGGAAATCAAGGATGCGGTGCAGGCATACCTGATGAAGGATGAATATGGAGAATATCAGATTCCGGCAATCCATCAGAGACCGATCCTTCTGATGGGACCTCCGGGAATTGGAAAAACACAGATCATGGAGCAGATTTCAAGGGAATGTGAGATCGGACTGGTTGCGTATACGATCACACACCATACCAGACAGAGTGCGATCGGGCTTCCGTTTATTCAGACAAAGATCTACGGTGGAAAAGAGTATTCGGTAACCGAGTATACGATGAGTGAGATCATTGCTGCTGTATATGAAAAGATAGAGCAGAGCGGCATGAAAGAAGGAATCCTGTTTATTGATGAGATCAACTGTGTTTCAGAGACGTTGGCGCCGACTATGCTGCAGTTTTTACAGTGCAAGATGTTTGGTAATCAGAGTGTGCCGGAGGGATGGATCATTGTGGCGGCAGGGAATCCGCCGGAATATAATAAGTCGGTGCGGGAATTTGATGTGGTGACACTGGACCGGATCAAGCGGATCGATGTGGAAGCTGATTTTGATGTCTGGAAGGAATATGCGTATCAGGTTGGAATCCATCCTGCAGTGCTTTCTTATCTGGAACTTCGAAAAGAGAATTTCTATCGTATGGAAAATACAGTAGATGGAAAAATGTTTGTCACAGCCAGAGGATGGGAAGACCTGTCAAGGTTGATCCAGGTTTATGAAAAGCTTGGTAAAGAGGTGGATCGTGAGGTTGTGCATCAGTACCTCCAGCACTGGAAGACAGCGAAGGATTTTGCAAATTATCTGGAGCTTTACCGAAAGTATCAGAAGGAGTATGGACTGGAGCGGATCCTTGCAGGATATTATGAAAAAGATACCTTAGAACGTTTGAAATTTGCGTCGTTTGATGAGCGGCTGAGTGTGGTAAATCTTCTGTTCGGAAAGATGGCAGAACTTTTTAAAGAAGAATATGAGATGGAAAAATTTGTGGAGGGACTGTTTGCTCAGCTGTGTGCTTATAAAGAGGAATTGCAAAAGGAAGGTGCAGTTCCGGGAGAGGTCCTTGCTGCGAAAATTCAGTCTCTTAGGCGGGAAGTTGAACAGAAGAAGGCCGCCGGACAGCTTACAAAGGCGGAAATGCACCGTATGGAGCGTATTTTATGCAAATTGGAAGAATACCAGAAAGCTCCGGAATTTGAGTCTGTAAAGGCCACATTTGACAGCGAAGAAGAGCAGAGAGAGCAAATGGCAGATAAGACACTGGAAACGCTGAATCACTGCTTTGAATTCCTGGAATCTGCTTTCGGCGAGAGCCAGGAAATGGCAGTATTTGTCACGGAACTCAACAGTAATGTGTACAGCATTGCGTTCCTGCGGGAAAATGACTGTGCGATGTATTACAAATACAACAAAGGTTTACTTTTGGATGAACGCCGTGAAGAAATCCTGGAACAGATGGATGCCGTGGAAAATGTAGTGGAAAGAGGACTGGTTGAAGATTAAAGAGCAAGAACTGACAGAATAAGAACGACTGTGCCTGTGGTATCATATAATGATAGAAAGCAGAAGAAATGGGAATGAAATTCATGCCAGATCTGCAATTTTGTAAGGAACTTCCCGAAATAAAACCGGGGGAGTATCGCCTGAAATATGATCTCACTTTGCGCGCGTCTCCCGGTCTTGGAACTGCGTTGTGCCGGGGAAACTATCACCGGGAGAGCTGCCTGAAAGCGGAAAGTAAGGTGTATATCTGCCAAATCAGATATTTGAGCAGATCTGTATGGGGATTGATAGAGAATACGGGGTGGATATGCCTTTATATGAATCATAAATGGCTGATAACTACTATAGCATAATTATAAAAATGACATTTTATGCCTGACGAGCCTGTTGGAGTGAAACTTACATTTCATGTAGACCCTCGCCAAAAGCGGAACCTTTTAAGCGTTGGCTTGCTCAGAAAAAGGACGCTGATAATTTCATATCAACGTCCTTTAAATCTGTCAGTATTGGGATATACAATTATTTATTGTTTACCTCAAGATTCTTCATCGCACGAACCTTCAGCGGAAGTCCGAACAGAGTGATGAATCCGCTTGCATCATGATGATCGTACATATCACCAGTTGTGAAGCTTGCCAGAGATTCATTGTAAAGTGAGTATGGAGAAGTAGTTCCGGCTTTAATGATATTTCCTTTGTAAAGTCTGAATTTAACTTCACCTGTAACATATTTCTGGGTAGATTTTACGAAAGCACGAAGAGCTTCACAAAGTGGTGTGAACCATTTTCCTTCGTATACAACCTGAGCGAGTTTGTTGCCAAGATCTTTCTTAACTTCCATGGTAGCACGGTCGATAACCAGTTCTTCAAGCTGTTTGTGAGCTTCCATCAGGATTGTTCCACCAGGAGTTTCATAAACACCACGGGATTTCATACCAACAACACGGTTCTCAACGATATCAACGATACCGATACCATGCTTGCCGCCAAGTTCGTTGAGTTTGCGGATGATATCAGAAACCTTCATGGCTTCTCCGTTGATTGTCTTCGGAACACCTTCTTCAAATGTCATAGTTACATATTCATCTTCATCCGGTGCATTTTCCGGTGTATTTCCAAGAACAAGAAGATCAGCGTAATTTGGTTCGCAGGATGGATCTTCAAGTTCCAGTCCTTCGTGGCTGATGTGCCATAAGTTACGGTCACGGCTATAGCTGTGGCTTGCGTCAAACGGAAGATCGATTCCGTGAGCTTTACAGTAAGCGATCTCATCGTCACGTGACTGAAGTGTCCACAGATCTGTCATTCTCCAAGGAGCGATGATCTTAAGATCCGGGGCAAGAGCCATGATAGAAAGCTCGAAGCGGATCTGGTCATTTCCTTTTCCGGTAGCACCGTGGCAGATAGCAGTAGCACCTTCTTTTCTTGCTACTTCAACAAGTCTCTTGGAGATTGCCGGACGAGCCATAGAAGTTCCGAGAAGGTATGCATTTTCGTAAACAGCATTTGCCTGTACACATGGCATAATATAGTTGTCACAGAAATCATCAGTGATATCTTCGATGTATAATTTAGAAGCACCTGCGAGTTTTGCTCTTTCGTCAAGACCATCCAGCTCTTCGCCCTGTCCGCAGTCGATACAGCAGCAGATTACTTCATAATCAAATGTCTCCTTTAACCAAGGAATCAGTGTGGTAGTATCAAGACCACCAGAATATGCAAGAACTACTTTTTCTTTCATTGTATATAAACCTCCTAAAAATTTTCTTTTGTATTCAATTCACAACCCACTATACACCATTTTTTATATTTATGCAATAATAAAATGAAAAAACTTTTAAAAATGTTATTTTTATGCAAATAAAAGTAAAAATATACATAAAATATGCATAATTATGTATAAAAAAGGAAAGAGAGTAATAAGAAAAAAGAAGGATAGAAGAAGATTAAACAGAAAATATAAAGATAAATCAGGAAAATACTTGACATTTGCACAAAAATCCGTAAAATATAACAAAAAGTAACAAGGTAACACGCTAAAGGAAGAAAGGGACCGGCGAGATGAGTGATATGCATAAAATGAATAAGAATAACATATTTGATTTCGTTCTGACATTGCCGGCAGAAGGCAGTGTATTTTTCATTCCTACATTCCCGCATCGACCGTGTCCTTCAAGGGCACAGAACAGAAAATTCAATATTGCAGATCAGGGAATGCGTGTATCCAATATATACAGCTCAAAATGTTCATTTCGGATGGAATGAAAAAGTGATAGGTTTTGTTCAGTCATTGAAGTATTATGATTCGATAGTGAAAAAAGGAAAAACGAAATGGAATTAAGAGCCACCCTAAAGGAAAAGAAATAATCGTAGTATCTTCCGGTGCAGTCGGTATCGGGAAAAATGTCCTTGGAATCAGCGAGAAGCCGGCTGGTTCTGTCAAACAGGAATATATAATAGAAGAAAACCAAAAGGATATTATGCTTGCAAGAAAAAATAAGATGACAGAGCCACTGATCGACCGGCTTCTTCTAAATGAAAACAGAATCCGGAAAATTGCAGAGGAGGCGTTTCCGGTGATCTGTGACCGGCTTTCGGCAAAAGGGGTAGAGATCCGGGGAGACGAAGCAGCAAGGCAGATTGATGAGCGGATCGCTTGGGCATAGGAAAGCGGCTGGGGGCAGGAAGCCCTTACCACGAAAAAGTATGTGATCTTTGGAAATGGACAAATTCGCGGATAAGAAGATTGACAGGAAAAAATCTCCATTTTATAATTTGAATGGTACAAAAGTTAAGGAATTTTGTTTTTATTTTTAAGATGTTGGGGTCCAAAGGTATTTTGACCCCTTTGATACCAGATTGCTACGTGCTTTGCACTCTCGCAATCCTCAAAAACATGGGTATCAGGATGGATGAAAAAGGGGAAGAATGAAAAATGCTGTATGTAAGCTACTATGATTCGCCGATCGGGAAAATTACGCTTGGAGCAAGGGAGGATGTACTTGTCGGTGCATGGTTTGAAGGACAGAAATACTATATGGACAAGATTATAGAAGATTTTGAGGAGAAGAAAGACTTGCCGGTACTGGATCAGGCAGAGTACTGGCTGGATAGGTATTTTGCAGGGCAGGATCCGGATCCGGAAGAACTTCCTCTTGCACCTGCAGGAAGTGATTTCCGAAAAGAAGTATGGAAGATTATCGCAAAAATCCCATATGGATGTACCATTACTTATGGAAAGATCGCAAAGATCCTTGCAGTAAAACGGGGCGCGAAAAGTATCTCGCCGCAGGCAGTCGGAGGTGCGGTCGGACATAATCCGATCTCTGTGATTATTCCCTGTCACCGGGTCATCGGAAGCGACGGAAGCCTGACCGGATATGCCGGTGGACTTGAAAAGAAAGAATGGCTGCTTGCACATGAAGAAGCGCATATCAGATAAGTGATCATCAAAAATGGTGGCTCGTAGTGAGTCACCATTTTTGATGATCTGGAGAAATCCGTAAGAGTCCGATCCTGTATTCTATTTTCCAGATTTTTCACATAACCATCGGTAAGCAATGATGCAGATGATCACAGACAATAAGGAGCCGGTAGCGGTTGCGAGTCCCATCGGAAACAGTGTATGCGGGAAAATTTTTGAAGTCAGATAAACACCCGGAATACGCACGCACAAAATAGCGATCAGGTTATGTAAAAATGAAATTCCAGATTTTCCGCATGCACAGAAGTATCCGCTGAAACTGAAATGAACGCCGGCAAAAATACAATCCCAGATATATCCGCGAATGTACTGCGCGCCGAGAAGAATAACAGCTGCGTCTGCAGTGAAAAGTCCGACAACCGGAGCTGCGATAAACTGGATCAATATAGAGACGACCAGACCAAATCCAATGGCGATCATCATGGCATAGCGAAGCGTCTGCTTTGCACGGTCATACTTTCCGGCACCGATATTCTGGGCTGCGAGCGCAGAAACAGTCGAAAGCATGGAAGACGGAACCAGAAACAGAAAGCTGATGATTTTTTCCACAATGCCGACAGCAGCGGCTGTGTTCAGTCCGCGCCGGTTGGCAATGATAGTAATAATAATGAAAGCAATCTGAATAAATCCGTCCTGAAGCGCTACCGGAATCCCAATATTCAGAATTTTGCCAAGCGTTTTTTTCTGTGGTAGGAAACAGTCTCCGGAAAGAGAAAGTCCGGTCTGCCTGCGTTTAATGGCAGTCAGTGCAAACAGGACGCTGAATGCCTGCGAAAGCGTTGTGCCAAGCGCAGCACCGGAAGCTCCCAGATGGAAAAATCCGATAAACAGATAATCCAGTATAATATTCACCGCACACGCAACTGCGATGAAATACATCGGACTTTTAGAATCCCCCAGTCCGCGGAAAATCGAACTGATCACATTATACGCCGTAATAAAAGGAATCCCGAGAAAACAGATCGTCAGATAAGCTGCTGTCCCGGAAACAGCCTCCGCAGGCGTAGACATCACCGAAACAATTGGCTTTACAAAAAACAGAAGCAAAACTGCCAGCACCAGAGAAATCCCCATAAACAAAGTCACCGTATTTCCCACAAACACAGAAGCCCTTTTCTTATCGCCCGCTCCAATAGACTGCCCGATTGAAACCGTAGCCCCCATCGCAAGCCCCACGATCATCACCGTCAACATATGCATCACCTGGCTCCCAATCGAAACCGCTGTTGTACTGGCAACCCCATCAAACTGCCCAACAATAAAAAGATCCGCCATCCCATAAAGCGTCTGCAAAAAATAAGATAAAAAATAAGGTAACGAAAAATAAATCACATTCCGAAAAACACTCCCCGAAGTAAGATCTCGTTCCATAAAATAACAACTCCTTTACAATCACTTCCTTAATATTAACTTCATTTTCCCACAATAGTCAATAAAAAGAATACAGACCTAATGCATCTTATAATAATAAAAATGCATAACAATGCATAAAAATAAATATAAATGCATAAAAATAAGAAATTATACATAAAAATACACATAAACATGCATAAAAATCAAAAAACCACTTGCTTTCCCAAATAAAACCATGTATACTAAACCAATCGGAAAATAAAATAGATAGAATAATAATTTTTAAGGAAATAGGCTGAGCTCAAACTCAGTTGAAATTATATGAAACTTTCTCATTCCAAAGGGAGACAGAAAAAAATTCCATCTGCCATGCGCAAAGCCGCATGCAGATGAGGATTTTTTCCGCCTCTCCCGCCCGTTGCACCACAATGAGTCGACAAGCATCAGCCCCACCCAATTGGAGAATGTTCCCATTCGTCAGTGCACAGCTCCTGCGCGAAATATCTTTGCTAAGCAACCCCTCGAAAACGCCGGCACTTGGCAAGGCGAGCGTAAGCAAAGCCGAGCCTAGTACCGCTGCGTTTGAGACGCGCCGAAGAAATATCCACTGGATATTTCTTTAGGCATGCATGGCAAGCGCAAGCGCGGTTGCGTGCAAACATATTTCGCGCAGGAGCGTCCCCGTACCAATCAAAAAAACATTCCCCCAATTCCCGCGAACCCCTTTACAATAGGGATTAATGGGTTTATAGTATTTATGATTATGCCTATCTATACACAAATACGGCATTTACGAAAGGATGGTTTACATGATTAAAGCAGGAATCATCGGTTCTACCGGTTACGCCGGAGAAGAACTGGTTCGCATTTTAACAGGACATAAAGACGTAGAAATTAAATGGTTTGGCTCAAGAAGCTATATCGATAAGAAATATGCAGATGTATACCGCAATATGTTTCAGATCGTAGATGCGGTATGTTTAGATGATAATATGGAACAACTTGCAGATCAGGTAGATGTGATTTTCACAGCAACTCCACAGGGACTGTGCGCATCATTAGTTAATGAAGAAATCTTATCAAAGGTTAAGATCATCGACCTGAGCGCAGATTTCCGTATCAAAGATGTCAAGACTTACGAAAAATGGTACGGTATTGAGCACAAGAGCCCGCAGTTTATCGAAGAAGCAGTTTACGGACTGTGTGAAGTGAACAGAGAAGATATCAAAGGCGCAAGACTGATCGCCAATCCTGGATGCTATACAACATGCTCCATTCTGACTGCTTATCCACTGGCAAAAGAAGGACTGATCGATATGGATACGCTGATCATTGATGCCAAGTCCGGAACATCCGGAGCAGGAAGAGGGGCAAAGGTTCCGAACCTGTACTGTGAAGTCAATGAGAATATGAAAGCATACGGTGTGGCAACACACAGACACACACCGGAGATCGAGGAACAGCTTGGATATGCGAGCGGCAAAGAGGTTGTGATTAACTTTACACCGCATCTGGTTCCGATGAACAGAGGAATCCTGGCAACAGAGTACGCGAAGCTTACAAAGGATGTTACCTGGGAAGAAGTAAAAGCAGTTTACGATAAATATTATGCAAATGAAAAATTTGTCCGTGTTCTGGAGAAAGATGTTTACCCGGAAACAAAATGGGTAGAAGGAAGCAATTATGTCGATATCGGATTTAAGATCGATCCGAGAACAAACCGTATCATTATGATGGGTGCGATCGACAACCTGGTAAAAGGTGCAGCAGGACAGGCTGTACAGAACATGAACCTGATCTTCGGACTTCCGGAAAGTGAAGGTCTTGATCTGGTTCCGATGTTCCCGTAGAACACGGCAGAAAAAGAAAAGGAATGGAAAATATATGACAACAATTATTCGTGCGATGACAGTAGAAGATTATGACCAGCTTCATGCACTTTGGATGCGGATCAAAGGATTTGGAATCCGGAGCATAGATGATTCAAAAGAAGGCGTGGAACGATTCCTGAAAAGGAATCCGACAACCAGTGTGATCGCCGAAATAGACGGAAAAGTAGTAGGAGGAATCCTCTGCGGACACGACGGAAGAACCGGATGTTTTTATCATGTATGTGTAGATCCGGCGTACCGCTGTCATGGGATCGGAAAGAGCATGGTTGCCTATGCAATGTCAGCTCTGAAAGAGGAACATATCAACAAGATCACACTGATCGCATTTACCAAGAATGATATCGGCAATACGTTCTGGAATACGATCGGATGGACCAAGAGACCGGATGTCAACTACTATGAGTTTGTTTTAAATGAGGAAAATATTACAGCATTTATCGAAGAGGGCTAAAGGAGGCTATATACGATGAAGATTATCGAAGGCGGTGTGACCGCAGCAAAAGGATTTGAGGCAGCATCAACAGCAGCAAAGATCAAATATCAGGACAGAACCGACATGGCAATGATCTACAGCCAGGTTCCATGTGAATGTGCAGGAACATTTACTACAAACGTTGTAAAGGCAGCATGCGTAAAATGGGATCAGCAGGTTGTAAAGAGCGGTGCGAAAGCACAGGCTGTGATCGTCAATTCCGGAATTGCCAATGCATGTACCGGTGCGGAAGGATTTGGCTACTGCAAGGACACAGCAGATGCGGCAGCAGAAGCTCTTGGAATTAATGCAGACGGTGTATTGATTGGATCGACCGGTGTCATCGGAAAGCAGCTTCCAATTGATCGCATCGTGGCAGGGGTAAAGGCTCTTGCTGAAAAGAAAAATGATACACTGGCAAACGGAACTGAGGCAGCAAAAGCAATCATGACGACTGATACCTGTGAAAAACAGATCGCAGTAGAGATCGAGGTTGCCGGAAAGACCGTTACCATCGGTGGTATGGCAAAAGGATCTGGTATGATCCATCCGAATATGTGCACCATGCTCAGCTTTATCACAACAGATGCAGCAATCACAAAAGAGGCACTTCAGAAAGCCCTCAGTGATGATGTCAATGATACATACAATATGATTTCCGTAGACGGAGATACTTCTACAAATGATTCTGTAGTTCTTCTTGCAAACGGAATGGCTGAAAATGAAGTGATCACGGTAGACAGTGAAAGCTATAAGACCTTTGCGGAAGCATTGCATGAGATCAACGAATACCTTGCAAAGAAGATCGCAGGGGACGGAGAAGGAGCAACTGCTTTATTTGAAGTAACTGTAGTTGGCGCAGATACAAAAGAGACTGCAAAGACACTTGCAAAATCAATCGTATGCTCAAATCTTACCAAGACAGCAATTGCAGGACATGATGCAAACTGGGGAAGAATCCTCTGTGCAATGGGATATTCCGGAGCACAGTTTGACCCGGAAAAGGTGGATCTGTTCTTCGAGAGCAAGGCAGGAAAGATCCAGATCATCGAAAATGGTACAGCGGTAGATTACAGTGAAGAAAAAGCAACGGAGATCCTCTCACAGGAAGAAGTAAAAGCAGTTGCTGATGTGAAGATGGGAAGCGAAAGCGCAACCGCATGGGGATGTGACCTGACTCACGGATATATTGACATCAATGCAGATTACAGAAGCTAGGAGGTAAGCAAAATGGATCAGGATATGCAGCAGTATCTGGACAAAGCAGAAGTTCTGATTGAGGCGCTTACTTATATTCAGCGTTTCAACCGTAAGATCATCGTTGTAAAATACGGTGGAAGTGCAATGCTGGACGAAGAACTCCAGAAAAATGTCATCAAGGATGTTACATTCTTGAAATTGGTTGGATTCAAACCGATCATCGTTCATGGCGGTGGAAAAGAGATCAGTAAATGGGTAAGTAAAGCCGGAATGGAGCCGAAATTCATCGACGGACTTCGTGTGACGGACGCAGAGACCATGGAAATTGCAGAGATGGTACTGAACAAGGTTAATAAAAATCTGGTTCGTATGGTCGAAGAACTTGGTGTCCGTGCTATCGGTGTCAGTGGAAAAGACGGCGGACTTTTAAGAGTTGATAAAAAGCTTTCAATGACAGGACAGGACGTTGGATTTGTAGGAGATATCAAGAAGGTCAATGCAGAGGTTCTTCTGGATCTTCTGGATAAAGATTTTCTCCCGATCGTATGCCCGGTTGGAATCGATGATGATTACAACACTTATAATATCAATGCGGATGATGCAGCTTATTCGATCGCAAAAGCGGTTCATGCTGAGAAGCTTGCGTTCCTCTCTGATATTGAAGGGGTATACAGAGACTACGAGGATAAATCTTCTCTGATCACAGCTCTTACTGTAGATCAGGCGAATGAACTGATCGAAAGCGGAGCTATTTCCGGAGGAATGATCCCGAAACTGCAGAACTGTGTAGGAGCGATTGAAAACGGAGTGTCCAGAGTCCATATTCTGGATGGAAGAATTCCGCACTGCCTGCTTCTTGAGATTTTCACGAAGAAAGGTATCGGAACTGCAATTTTAAGAAACGGTGAAGAAGATTAAAGGGAAGACAAAGAAAGAAGGTAATTCTTATGGCAAATCAGTATATGCAGGAAGAGGACGACGCGATTTTAAAAACTTATAACCGTTATCCGGTTGTATTGGACCATGGAGACGGCGCATACCTCTATGATCCGGAAGGAAAGAAATATCTGGATTTCTCAGCAGGATATGCAGTATCTTCTCTGGGATATAACAACAAGGAATTTAATGATGCATTAAAGGCTCAGATTGACAAGATGATCCATACATCAAACCTGTATTATAATACAACCTGCGGTAAAGCAGGAGAAGATCTGAAAAAGATCACCGGTATGTACAAGGTATTCTTCACAAACAGTGGTGGAGAAGCAATCGAAGGTGCGATCAAAACTGCAAGAAAATATGCGTACACAAAAAAAACCGGACGTTATGAATTTATTGCAATGGAGAATTCATTCCACGGCAGAAGTATGGGTGCAGTAGCACTTACCGGACACAAAGAATACAGAGAGCCATTTGAACCGGTTATGCCTGGTGTACATTTTGCAATCTACAATGATCTTGACAGTGTAAAAGCACTGGTAAATGATAAGACCTGCGCGATCATTCTGGAAACAATCCAGGGTGAAGGCGGAATTAACGCAGCGACAAAAGAATTTATGCAGGGAATCCGTAAGATCTGTGATGAGAACGGAATCCTGATGATCTGCGATGAAGTACAGTGTGGTATGGGAAGAAGCGGTGCATGGTTTGCATGGCAGCAGATGGGAATCACACCGGATATCATGACAATGGCGAAAGCAATCGGAAGCGGTGTTCCGGTCGGCGCATTTGCGATGACAAAAGAAGTTGCAGATAATTCGCTGGTACCGGGAGATCACGGAACTACATATGGTGGAAACCCACTTTGCTGTGCAGCGGTCAGCAAGACTATTGAGATCTTTGAAAAAGAGCATATGCTCGATCATGTCAATGAAATCGCACCATATCTGACACAGAAACTGCAGGAAATCGTGGATACCTGCGATGCAGCCGTTAAAGTAAAGGGAAGAGGATTGATCCAGGGACTTCAGATCACCAAGCCGCTGGGTGAAGTGACAGCCAAAGCGTTGGAAGAAGGACTTCTGATCATCGGAGCTGGAACAGATGTGATCCGAATGATCCCACCGCTTGTTATCGGTAAAGAACAGGTAGATGAGATGGTAGAGATCCTGAAAAAAGCACTTGCATAAAGTCGGTGCCTGATAAAAATAAGAGAATAAAAGAGCCGGTCATCGGATATACTTTCAGAAGAAAAGGAGGTATGAAAGATGACCGGATTTTTTATTGCCCTGCTGTCGGGAGCGCTGATGAGTGTGCAGGGGGTATTTAACACACAGGTAACAAAGACGACAGGAATGTGGGTGAGTAATGCCTGGGTGCAGCTTAGTGCATTTGCCATCTGCCTGGTAATGTGGCTGATCATGGGAAGGGACAGTATTGCCACGATAGGAGAGGTGCAGCCTAAATATATGCTGCTTGGCGGTGTGATCGGAGCAGGGATCACTTGGACCGTGATCAAAAGTATGGCGCAGCTCGGGCCTGCAAAGGCGGCACTTCTGATCGTTATGTCTCAGCTTATTGTGGCGTATCTGATTGAACTGGTGGGATTATTTGGTGTGGAAAAAGAGCCATTTTCCTGGAGAAAAGTGATCGGTATGGGGATCGCTCTGATCGGCACGACAATTTTTCAGTGGAAATAGGTTGTCTTTTGGAAAAAAATTCGTTACAATAATCATGTCTTGGAAGTACGAGGGGACATGCTCTGCGGAAAAGGAGTATGTATGCGGAAAAGAAGACAGATTTTATATCAAATATGTGGAATTTTCCTTGGAATCAGCTGTATGCTGTCAGCATGCCATGAAAAAGAAGAGACCTTTACCAGTGTGGCTGCTGTAGAAGCGGATGCCGGGGATAAGAAAAACGAGGCAGAATCAAAGGCTGCCGAAGAAAAGCCGGATAAGGAAAAAGCAGATCCGGGTGGTGAAGAAAAAGAAGGTTCGATCTGGGTGTATGTATGTGGCGAGGTGGCATCACCCGGTGTATATGAACTGCAGGAAGGAGACCGCATCACGCATGCCATAGAAGCAGCGGGAGGTCTGACGGAGGCAGCAGGACAGGTTTATCTGAATCAGGCAGCACATCTGACAGATGGACAAAGGATTTATGTGCCATCCAGAGAAGAAGAACAGACTTTGAAAGAAGAAGATTCACCATCGGATATGGCAGATGCCGGGATGGGAAAAGACACAGGAATAATAAACCTGAACACCGCGACAAAGGCTGAACTTTTAAGCTTAAGCGGGATTGGCGAGTCCCGCGCGGAAGCAATTATTGCTTATAGAGAGACAAACGGTGGATTCAGGAAGATAGAGGATCTGAAGAAAGTGGACGGGATCAAGGAAGGAATCTTTCAGAAGATCCGGGAGCAGATAACGGTAGAGTAGAGGAGTGCGCAAGATGGGCAGAAAAGTATTGGTAGTAGATGATGAAAAGCTGATCGTGAAAGGACTGAGATTCAGCCTGGAACAGGATGATATGGAAGTTGACTGCGCATACGACGGTGAGGAAGCACTTGAGATGGTAAAAAGAAAAGAGTATGATATGATTCTTCTGGATGTCATGCTTCCAAAATACGATGGATTTGAAGTATGCAGACAGATCCGTGATTTCTCAGATGTACCGGTCATCATGCTCACTGCGAAGGGCGAGGATATGGACAAGATCCTCGGGTTGGAATATGGCGCAGATGATTACATCACAAAGCCGTTCAACATTCTTGAGGTTAAGGCCAGAATGAAGGCAATCATGCGCAGGGTCGCTAAAAAAGATGGGATGAGCGCGAGCGGTAAAGTTGTGGTAAAGGGAGATCTGAAGATCGACTGTGAAAGCCGGAGAGTTTTTTCCGGGGACAGGGAACTGAATCTTACCGCAAAAGAATTTGATCTTCTGGAGCTTCTTGCAATGAATCCGAACAAGGTTTACAGCAGGGAAAGTCTTTTGAATATTGTCTGGGGATATGAGTATCCGGGAGATGCAAGAACGGTAGATGTACATATCAGACGACTGCGCGAGAAGATTGAAGTAAATCCAAGTGATCCGAAATACGTTTACACAAAGTGGGGAGTTGGCTATTATTTCAGGGGTTAAATTTTTTGTACCAAAATTCATAAAAAGTCTGCAAGTGCGGGTAACGGTGATCCTGAGCGTATTTGTCATATTATCCAGTGTGATCCTGATGAATGCGATTCTGCAAAGCTATGATCAGAGAACCGTATCCGTGCGCACAGCAGAGATTCAAAACCAGTGTACGATTCTGAGTAATCAGCTGGTCAATTCTGATTATCTGAAAACGGGAGTTTCTGATGTGATCGATACAGAACTATCACAGTTATCCAATATTTACAATGGAAGAGTGCTTGTTATTGATGATGAATTCCGGATTGTGGAAGATACCTATGATCTGGAGGAGGGAAAGACGATCATTTCCGAGGATGTAGTCAAATGCTTCCGCGGCGAGAAGCCGGCAAGTTATGACAGAAAGAGCCGGTACATTGAAGTGGCAGTCCCGGTCAAAAAAGGGGAAGAGCCGGTAAAAGGAATGATTCTGGTCAGTGTTTCTACAGACAGTCTGCGTGACAATGTAGAGGCATTGCAGTCAAAGGCAAGAATTGCAACGGCTGCAATCAGTATTATCGGGATCTTTTTAGCAGCAATCATCGGTATGCTGCTTGTAAGGCCGCTGAAAAGGATGTCTCAATCGATCGAGGAGATGGCAGGAGGCTATGGAGATAATTATCTCCATGAAAATGCTTACGATGAAACGGAACGGATTTCCAATGCATTTAATAAGCTGTGGGACCGCTATAAAGTACTGGATGCATCGAGAGAAGAGTTCGTGGCAAATGTATCCCATGAGTTGAAGACACCGTTGACCTCTATGAAGGTGCTGGCGGATTCACTGCTGATGCAGCCGGATGCACCGACGGAGATTTACCGGGAATTCATGGGTGATTTGTCCGAAGAAATCGAGCGGGAGAATAAGATCATCAATGACCTTCTGGATCTTGTAAAACTAGATAAGAAGGGTGCAAACTTAAATATTAAGAGTCAGGATGTTAATGAACTGGTAGAACGGATTCTCAAAAGATTACAGCCACTTGCGGCAAAAAGTAATATTGAGCTGGTATTTGAGAGCTTTCGTCCGGTGACAGCGGAGATTGATGAGGTAAAGATTGCACTTGTGATCACGAATCTGGTGGAAAATGCGATCAAGTACAATAAAGAGAACGGATGGGTACACGTGTCTTTAAATGCGGATCATAAGTATTTTTATCTGAAGGTTGCGGATTCTGGAATCGGGATTCCGAAAGAAGATACGGATCATATATTCGAGCGATTTTTCCGTGTGGACAAATCCCATTCTCGTGAGATCGGCGGAACCGGTCTTGGGCTTTCGATTGCAAGAAATGCGGTTGTCATGCACCGCGGTGCGATCAAGGTCTACAGTGAACCGGGAGAGGGAACGACATTTACAGTCCGGATCCCGCTTACTTATATCAAGAGGGAAGGATGAGAAGAATGAAAAAAATTTACCAGATCATAAGCATTCTTCTTGCAATGTGTCTTCTTACAAGCATTGTGGGATGCAGAAAAAAGGAGCAGAAAGCAGATGCAAAATACACGATTTACCAGATTAACCAGAGCGGAACGGCGTTGGTTCCGAAGGACTACGATGGAACAGGAAAGTCGGTGGACGAAGAAGTAAAAGGAATGCTGTCTGCGCTGCAGAAGTGTGATGACGAGGTGAAGGCACAGGCGGCATTGCCGAAAAAGGTAAAACTGGAGAGATACACTCTGGAGGATGAAAAGCTGATCCTGTACTATAATGCTGCTTACGGAAAGATGGATACGGTAAGAGAGGTTCTGTGCAGGGCAGCGCTTGTCCGTTCACTGACGCAGATCGATGGAGTGGATCTGGTGATGATCTGTGTAGATGGAACGCCACTTACGGATAAAAAAGGGAATACTTATGGATACCAGCAGGCAGAAGATTTTGTACAGAACACAGGCTCTTCTATTAACTCTTTCCAGGAGATGAAGCTTACGCTGTATTATGCAGATTCATCTGGAGAAAAGCTGCAAAAGGAAGAGGATACGGTGCGGTATAACAGCAATGAGTCGAAGGAACGGGTTGTAGTGGAACAGCTGATGCGAGGACCATCCAATAACAGACTGCTTGCTACCATACCAAAAGGAACAAAGCTGCTGGGTGTGTCGATCAAAGATCATATCTGCTATCTGAATTTTGATGAAGGACTTCGGAACATTGCTCCGGGAGTCAGTCCGGAGACGGTGATCTATTCCATCGTAAATTCAGTGATCGATGGTGGAAATGTCTCTGAAGTACAGATTTCAATCAACGGAGACAGCAGTATTGTATATCAGGAGAGTATAAAGCTGGATGAACCTCTGAGCAGAAACCAGGAAATGATAAAGGAGGATTGATCGGTTGATCAAGCGAAGACTTGGTTTTGCCGGAATACTTCTGGCAGGACTGATTCTGGTACTGTATCTGACAGGGGGAGGAAAGATTTTTGGAAGACTCGGTGTGTCAAGGTGTGAGAAGCTCTGGAAAGAGTCGGAAGAAGTGATGGTGGAAGGAGAGGTTTATCAGAAAACCAGAAAAGAAGAAAAACTGATCCTGTATCTGAAAAAAATACAGATCAGAGAGATGGGGAATGGAAAAGCAGTTGCTGACGAGAGGTTGCTTGTCTATCTGGATGAAAAGGGAAATGGTCCGGAAATCGGACAGCGGATCCTGGTTAAAGGCAATGTGGGATTTTTTGATCCGGCGGCCAATCCGGGCAATTTTGACCAGAAAAATTATTATAAGCAGCAGAATATCCAGGCAGTCTTATGGAAAGGGAAGGTTCTGGAAAAACAGGTGAAAAAGACTTCCTTCCGGGAAAAGCTGTGGCAGTTTAGGAACCGGACCGCAGATGAGATCTGCAGAGAGATGGGAAAGCGTCGAGGGGGTATTTTGTGTGCGGTTCTTCTGGGAGATTCTTTTTATACAGAAGAGAAAGTGAAAGAACTTTACCGGGTGGCAGGGATCGGGCATCTGCTTGCCATATCCGGTCTGCATATTTCTTTTTTTGGCAACGGACTTTACCGGGGGCTTAGGAAAACCGAATTTTCTATTTTACAGGCCGGTGTAGTGGGAAGTCTGCTTCTTGGGATCTATGTGGTGATGACCGGAATGAGTGTTTCGGCACTGCGGGCGTTTACCATGTTTCTGATCCGGATGGGAGCAGAGCTGACAGGGAGGGAATACGATGGATTGACGGCACTTGGGATTGCGGAAATTGGTTTGCTTCTGGCAAATCCGTTGCGGCTTTTTACGGCAGGGTTCCAGCTTTCTTTTGCTGCGGTTCTCGGTATCTATCTGATTGGTTCGGGAAATAAAAAAGGCAGATTTTCAGACAGTGTCCGGATGTCGGTGAGGCTCTGGTTTTTTCTGCTGCCAGTTACATTGTGGCACTATTATGAAACCTGCCTGTATGCGCCAGCCTGGAATCTTCTGGTAATTCCGATGGCATCCGTGCTTCTGCTTTGCGGGAGTGCAGGGATGGCAGTCATGCTGATTCCGTGTGGGTCAGGAGATATAATGCAGAGTGCACTTTGGAAAATAACAGAGTGGATTTTGCTTTTTTATGAAAAAGGGAGCGGTCTGTTCCTGGAACTTCCGGGGGCAAGGTGGATTCCGGGAAGACCACGGCTCTGGCAGATTGCCTGTTATTATGGGGTTCTTCTATTTTATTTGTGGAGAAAAAGGAAGGAAAAGAAAGAGGGCAGACAAACCGGGAAACAGGTGGTAAGACAGCTTCTGACAGCTGGGATCCTGCTCATCCTGCTCGGGATCCCAAAGTGGAAACGAGGGCAGATGGAGCTGACTATGCTGGATGTGGGACAGGGCGACTGTTTTTTCTTTCGGGACGGAAATGGAAAAAATTACCTGATCGACGGCGGAAGCAGTTCGGTAGATGCAGCAGGAAGATACCGGTTGGAACCATTTTTAAAATTTCGGGGCGTGAAGAGGCTGGATTATGTGTGGGTGACGCATGGGGATGTGGATCACTTAAATGCAGTGGAAGAACTTCTGGAACGGAGAAAGTATGGAGTAGAAATCCAGTATCTGATTTTTCCGGAACAGAAATATTGGGATGAAAGGCTTATTAAATTATGTAATCTGGCAGAAGAGGCAGGAACGAAGGTACGGGTAATGGAGATGGATACTATTTTTCTGTCTGGAAAATTGAAGATGCGTTGTCTCTGGCCTGGAGAAGGTGAGCCATCTGAAAATGGAAATGAAAATTCTCTGGTACTTCACCTGCAATATGGAAAAATTACCATGCTTTTTACCGGAGATCTGGAAAATACCGGAGAAGAGCTGTTGACAGAGAGAATAAAGAATCTCCGGAAAAAAGGAGAACTTCCGGCGTGTTATGATCTGCTGAAAGTCGGACACCACGGATCAAGAAATGCGACCGGCGAAGAGCTTCTGGAAGTGATCCGACCACGGGTAGCATTCTGTTCATCCGGAAAAGAAAACCGTTATGGACATCCACATGCGGAAACATTGGAAAGACTTGCAAAATGGGGCGTAAGCCTATATAATACGAAAGACAGAGGTACTGTCAGTATGTATACAGATGGAAGGGAATATGGTATCCAAAGTCCATGAAAAGTTTGAATGAAGATTTAAAGACAGGACAGTTTAAGCAGATTTATCTTCTGTACGGAGAAGAAGCTTATCTGAAAAAATTATATAAAAACCGTTTCGTCAAAGCAATGGTTCCGGAAGGTGACACGATGAATTATCGTTATTTTGAGGGAAAGAACACGAACCCGAAGGAGATTATCGACCTTGCCGAGACCTTACCTTTTTTTGCAGAGCGCAGGCTGATCGTTCTGGAAAATACCGGTTTTCTGAAAAATGCGACACCGGAGCTGGCAGAATATCTGAAGAACATGCCGGAGACCACTTATATGATCTTTGTGGAATCAGAGCTGGATAAGAGAGGAAAGCTCTACAAAGCGATCAAGAAGAAAGGTCATATTGTAGAACTGAAGCGGCAGGATGAAAAGACACTGATCCGCTGGATCCTTGGGATGGCGAAAAAGGAGAAGCTTCAGATGTCGGAGGCAGCAGTGCGCTATCTGCTTGCAAAGACTGGTAATGACATGGAGAATCTCGGGCAGGAGCTGGAAAAATTATTCTGTTACTGCATGAACCACACGGAGATCACGGTAGCAGATATTGATGAAATCTGTACTACGCAGATCGGAAACCATATTTTTGATATGGTAGATGCGGTTGCAGCAAAAGAGCAGAAAAAAGCGCTGGATTACTATTATGATCTTCTGACACTGAAGGAACCGCCGATGCGGATCCTCTACCTGCTGACCAGACAGTTCCGTATCCTGATGGAGGTAAAAGAGATGGACCGTACTGGGGTTCCGCCAAAAGAGATTGCCGCCAAGGTGGGAATCATGCCATTCCTGGTAGGAAAGTACCGGGCACAGGCGAAGGCATTTACCAGGAAAGAGCTGCGTGGGATCGTAGAAGCCGGTGTACAGACGGAAGAAGATGTAAAAACCGGAAAGATGGGAGATATCCTCTCGGTGGAACTCTTTCTGGTGCAGTACAGTAGCAAACGGGAAAAGTAATCAGATATAGATAAGAAGAAAAAGGAGAGACTGAAAATATGCATATGGATCAGAAAAAGATTCGGAATTTTTGTATTATTGCACATATTGACCATGGAAAATCCACACTGGCGGACCGTATTATCGAACAGACAGGTCTTCTGACCAGCAGAGAGATGCAGGCACAGGTGCTGGATAACATGGATCTGGAAAGAGAACGTGGTATCACAATCAAATCACAGGCAGTCCGCACGGTTTATAAGGCAAAGGATGGGGAGGAATATATCTTTAACCTGATCGATACTCCGGGACACGTAGACTTTAACTATGAAGTGTCACGGAGTCTTGCAGCCTGTGATGGAGCGATCCTGGTCGTTGATGCGGCACAGGGCGTAGAAGCGCAGACACTGGCAAATGTATATCTGGCACTGGACCATGATCTGGATGTCATGCCGGTTATCAACAAGATCGATCTTCCAAGCGCAGAGCCGCAGCGTGTGATCGAAGAGATTGAAGATGTGATCGGAATTGAAGCGCAGGATGCACCACTGATCTCGGCAAAGACAGGGCTTAATGTAGATCAGGTTCTGGAACAGATCGTGACAAAGATCCCTTCTCCGACAGGAGATCCGGATGCACCGCTTCAGGCACTGATTTTCGATTCCCTCTATGATCCGTATAAAGGCGTTATCGTATTCTGCCGTATCAAAGAAGGATGTATCACGAAAGGAATGCCGATTCATATGATGGCGACAGGTGCAACTGCTGATGTTGTGGAGGTTGGATATTTTGGTGCCGGACAGTTTATCCCTTGTGATGAGCTTTCAGCAGGAATGGTTGGATATTTTACAGCCAGCCTGAAAAATGTAAAGGACACCCGTGTGGGTGATACCGTAACAGGTGCGGAAAATCCATGTTCTGAGCCTCTTCCGGGATATAAAAAGGTCAACCCGATGGTGTACTGCGGAATGTATCCGGCAGACAGCTCCAAATACCCGGATCTGAGAGATGCACTGGAAAAACTGCAACTTAACGATGCGGCACTTCAGTTTGAACCGGAGACTTCTCTTGCGCTGGGATTTGGTTTCCGCTGTGGTTTCCTTGGACTTTTGCATCTGGAGATCATTCAGGAGAGACTGGAAAGAGAATACAATCTGGATCTGGTGACAACTGCGCCTGGTGTTATCTACAAGGTGCACAAGACCAATGGAGAAGTGATCGACCTGACCAATCCGTCTAATCTTCCGGATCCGTCAGAAATTGATTTTATGGAAGAGCCGATGGTAAAAGCAGAGATTATGGTGACATCCGAATTTATCGGTGCGATCATGGATCTGTGTCAGGAAAGACGTGGCGAATATCAGGGAATGGAATACATTGAAGAGACCAGAGCGGTATTGAAATATCACCTGCCTCTGAATGAGATCATCTATGATTTCTTTGATGCGCTCAAATCCAGATCCCGCGGTTATGCGTCTTTTGATTATGAAATGCTCGGCTATGTCAAATCTGATCTGGTCAAGCTGGACATCCTGATCAACAAAGAAGAAGTGGATGCTCTTTCCTTTATTGTATTTGCGGGAAGTGCTTATGAGAGAGGAAGAAAGATGTGTGAGAAGCTCAAAGAAGAGATTCCGAGACAGCTTTTTGAAATTCCGATCCAGGCAGCTGTCGGAAGTAAGATCATTGCCCGTGAGACAGTAAGAGCCATGCGTAAGGACGTACTTGCCAAGTGCTACGGCGGTGATATCAGCCGTAAGAAGAAGCTTCTGGAAAAGCAGAAGGAAGGAAAGAAGCGTATGCGCCAGGTTGGAAATGTAGAAATTCCACAGAAGGCATTTATGAGTGTATTAAAACTGGACGACAAATAGACAGACAAAGGATAATCGAGCAGGCTGGCTCCTACTCGATTCGTATACTTTGTACACTATCTCGCTTAACAGCTCGATGATGTACATTCGCCAAGTACAGATTCTTGTGCAAGCACAAATCTGTACTTGGCTCATCGTATACACAAAAAGGCAGGAGCGGTTTCCGAGGGAAAGGTTCCTGCCTTTTGCACAGAAAAGGAGAAAAGCAGATGCAGCCTTTAGAACTATATATTCATATTCCGTTTTGTGTGAAAAAATGTGCATATTGTGATTTCCTTTCCGGTCCGGCCGGAGAAAAGGAAAAAGAGGAATATGTGAAAATGCTGGTCGACGAGATCAGAAACTGTCCGGATACAGTGCAGAATTATAGGGTGATTTCCATTTTTTTCGGAGGCGGAACCCCATCTCTTCTTACCGGTGAACAGATTGGGCGGCTGATGGATACGGTCAGGGAAATATTTACGTTGGATGAGGACGCAGAGATCACTATGGAAATGAATCCGGGAACGGTAACGGAAGAAAAACTGCGAAAGTACAGACAGGCAGGGGTGAACCGTCTGAGTATCGGTCTGCAGTCGGTCAATGATGAGGAACTTCGGCTGCTTGGAAGAATCCATACTTATGAAGAATTTCGGGAAGCATATTATCTGGCGAGAGCCAATGGTTTTTCAAATATCAATGTAGACCTGATCTCGGCAATTCCGGGGCAGACGGTGGAAAGCTGGATGCGTACACTGGAGCAGGTAATGGCACTTTCCCCGGAGCATATTTCTGCATATAGTCTGATCTTGGAAGAGGGAACAACTTTCTATAAAAAATATGTAGAAGACGAGGCAAAAGAAGGGCCAAAGCTTCCGGATGAGGATGCGGAGCGTCAGATGTACTGGGATACGGAAACGCTGATGGAGAAGAATGGATATCACCGTTACGAGATTTCCAATTATGCTAAGGAGGGATATGCCTGCCGGCACAACCTGGGATATTGGGAGAGAATTCCGTATCTGGGATTTGGAATTGGTGCGGCATCTCTGGTTCCCGGGGATCTGATTGGAAAATGCAGGAAGCTGGAAGGAAAAATGAGTCGCTACACGAACCCGGATCAGTTAAGGGAGTATGCACATTCCTACAGGAACAAATTTCAGGCAGAGCTTCTGACAGAAACTGAGGAGATGGAGGAATTTATGTTTCTTGGACTGCGGAAAATGAACGGAATCTCAAAAAAAGAATTTTCAGAGTATTTTGGGAAAAGTCTGGAGGATATTTACGGTGAACCGATCTGCAAACTGGAAAGATTAAAGCTTCTTGAGCAAGATGATGACAGAGTATGGCTTACAAAACGGGGGATCGATGTCAGCAACAGTGTGTTTGTAGAGTTTCTGCTGGAAGAGTAAAATTAGAAAAATATAAAGTATACTTGACAAATAGGTTTTATAGGCATATAATGACATCATCGAGTTAAACCTATCAAAACAGTAGGAAAGAAAGGAGAACTTACGATGTCAAAAATTTATAATGGTGCTTTAGAGCTTGTTGGAAATACTCCTCTTGTAGAGGTGAAAAATATTGAAGAAGAATTAGGATTAGAGGCAAGAATCCTTGTGAAACTGGAATATTTTAACCCGGCCGGAAGTGTAAAAGACAGAATTGCCAAAGCAATGATCGAGGATGCTGAGGAAAAAGGATTATTAAAAGAAGGTTCTGTTATCATTGAGCCTACTTCGGGAAATACGGGAATCGGTCTTGCATCGATTGCAGCAGTCAAAGGATACCGTATCATTCTTACTATGCCGGAGACAATGAGTGTAGAAAGAAGAAACATCTTGAAAGCATACGGAGCAGAGATTGTTCTGACAGAAGGCGCAAAGGGAATGAAGGGTGCGATTGAAAAAGCAGATGAACTTGCAAAAGAGATCCCGGGCAGCTATATCCCTGGACAGTTTGTTAATCCGGCTAATCCGGAAGTACACAGAAAGACAACCGGACCAGAGATCTGGAAGGATACAGACGGAGAAGTAGATCTGTTTATCGCAGGTGTTGGTACAGGTGGAACACTGACCGGTGTCGGCGAATATCTGAAATCCCAGAATCCGGATGTGAAGATCGTTGCATTGGAGCCTGCAAGCTCACCGGTACTTTCTACAGGAAAAGGTGGTCCTCACAAGATTCAGGGAATCGGAGCAGGATTTGTACCGGACGTACTCAACACAACTGTATATGATGAAATATTTACTGTAGAAAATGATGACGCTTTTGCAACAGGAAAGCTGCTTGCAAAAAAAGAAGGAATCCTGGTAGGAATTTCTTCGGGAGCCGCACTTTATGGAGCGATCGAACTTGCAAAACGTCCGGAAAACAAAGGAAAGACGATTGTGGCACTGCTTCCGGATACCGGAGACAGATATTACTCCACACCGCTCTTCACGGAGTAGAATATGAATTTTTCAAAGAAAAGCAGATACGGACTTCGGGCACTGATCGACCTGTCCGTATACTCAAAAGAATCCCATGTTGCACTTGCAGCAATTGCAGAGCGTAACAGTATTTCACCGCAGTATCTGGAACAGGTATTTGCGGCACTCAGAAAAGCCGGAATCATCAAAAGTGTGAAAGGACCGCAGGGGGGATACCTGTTGGCGAAGCCTGCCACAAAGATTTCGGTTGCGGAAATATTACGTGCGCTGGAAGGTGATTATCTCATCGAAGAAGAGGATGTAGAAGGCGCCGAGAACGGAAGAGCT
>UMAP01039070.1_pt1 | contig 167546 bp, 153 predicted proteins | sample 1963731 | NCBI WGS metagenome assembly UMAP01 (sample SAMEA4835918, study PRJEB28245) | human gut metagenome | biome: gut microbiome; material: fecal sample | place: Denmark | collected 2008 | reverse complement strand
AAGAAAGCAGAAGAGGAAGCTAAGAAGAAAGCAGAGGAAGAAGCCAAGCGTAAAGCTGCAGAAGAAGAAAACCGTAAGAAAGTAGAGGAAGCCCGCAAGAAAGCTGCTGTAGAAAAAGCAAGGATCGAGGCTGAAACAAAGAAGAAGCAGGCAATCGAACTGGCTGAACGGAAAGCACAGGATGCAAAGAATGTTGTTGAGACCGCTCAGAAGACCATTGCAGATTCAGAGAAAGAAGAAAAAGAATTAAAACTTCAACTGGAAGAATGTGCAAAGAAGAAGGCTGCTTATGATGACAAGGTAAAGGCTGAATTTGATGCAAAGAAGAAGGCAGATGAAGAACTCCTTGCAAAAGAAGATGCAGAGCTGGATTCAAAGGTAACTTCGATCAAGAAAGAGATTGAGGATACAAACAAAAAGGCACAGAATGAGTCTGATAAGGTATTAAAGGAATGCGATCCTGAAACCATTAAGACAAAGATCATCAATGATGCGCAGGCTGTTGCAGATGCAGCGATCAAGAAGCTGGCAGATGCAAAGAAGGCAAATATCGAGAAGCATGAAGCTGAATATGCGAAAGCATGTAAAGATGCTGAAACATCATCAACCAAGCTTGAGGAAGATAAGAAGAAAGCAATTGAAGCTGCTAAGGAGAAGAAAGAAAAGCAGAATGACAAAGCTAAGAAGCTGATGGATGATGCAGAACAGAACAAGCAGCGTGCTGGCGTTATCTTTACTGATTCAAAGAAAGCAGAAGAAGAGGCAGCATCGAATCTTAAGAATACAACTGAGATGGAATCTGAGTCATTGAAGGCGCTTGCGGGACTTGAAAATAAACTTGCTGAAAGTGAGACCAAGTTAAAGACTGCAATGAACAATAATGATTCCGCAGCAAAAGCAATAGATACAGCAAAGAAAGCTTTAAAGGATGCAGAAGCAAAAGAAGCAGAAGCATTAAAGAAACTGGAGGAGGCAAGATCTGCAAAGGCAGCGGCTGAAGCCAGAATTTCCAAGGGCGAGGCTGATAAGAAGAAGCATCAGTCTGAAATTGATACGCTTAATGAAGAGAAGAAGACTACAAATGCAGATATTGCAGAAACAAAGAAAAATGTAGAATCCTTCAAGGCTGCAAAGGCAGAGGCACAGCAGGCTTTGGATGCTGCAAAGAAGTCGGTAGTTGAAGCGGAAGATCTGCTTTCAAAGGCTGAAAATGCAGAGGAAGAAGCTGAACAGATTCTGGAAAAGGCTAAGATCGAAGAAGAAGTTGAGATCCAGAATGCCGAAAAGACTGCAGCAGATGGTAAAGATAATCTGGAAAAAGAAAAGAAAGCCAGAGATGATGCGCATGAGAAATTCCTTGCAGATGAGGAAGAAAAATATGCAACAGGAGAGGCTGCAGAACTTGAAAAGGTTCAGTCTGCTGCAATGACAGCAGAAAAAGAAGCTGCTGATTCCCGGAAGAAGGCAGAAGAAGCTGCAAAGAAGTTGCTGGATGCTGCAAAGAAGAAAGAAGAAGAATTAAAGAAGAAGATTGCGGATCTTAAGACGGAACAGGCAGAACGTATTGTAGCTAGAAAAGCTGCAGATGAAGAAGCAGTTAAGAAAGCAGAAGAAAAGAAGAAACATGATCTTGATTCTCTGTTAAAAGAAGAAATCAGTACAAAGAAGCAGTTAGAAGAAGTTACAAGCAGAGCTGCAGCGGCAGCAAAAGTGCTTGAAAAAGCAGTTAAGAAGGAAGAGGAAGCAAGAAAACAGGCGGAACTCTTGAAAGCCGGAAAACTGGATGAAGCTGCAAAGATTGATGTTTCATTAGAAGCAACAGATGAAGCTGCTGTAGAAGCAGAACAGAGTGAGATCAATCAGGAAATGAAGAAAGCATTACCTGCAGAAGCAAAATATCTGTATAAATATCTGTGTGTAAATCCTGCGGGAGCACAGATTGTAAATGTTCTTCAGACTATGAAGGTTGATCCAAAGAGGTCAAAGAACCTGGTAATCCTTGGATTACATGGATTTGGTTCTGCCAAAATCGGAGAAGATTTTGCAGAGTGCTATTATGACCTTGGCTTCTGTACATCTCCTGCAAAGGCAAAAGTAAAGGCAAAAGTAATCAACAGTGGTAAACTTGCAGGTGCAGTTACAAAACTGAAGGGTGGCTGTCTGATCGTTGAAAGTGCCGGATTGATCACACCGGAGCGTTTCAAAGAAATGGTTGATCTTTGTTCCACAGAAAAGAATGATGTAAAAGTTATTCTTACCGGCGAAAAAGTTGCACTCAGCAAGATGCTTGCAGATAATATGACACAGGCGAGAAGTTTCAATAACAGAGTATATTTCGATCAGATCAAGGAAGAAAATATGATCGTCATTGCCAAAGAATATATCATTGAAAAAGGTTATAAGTATGAAGATGGTATTGATGGCAATATTAAAAATGTACTTATGGCAATGGAATCTGGTAATATTGACAGATTATTGACAGCTATCGATGAAGCAATCGAACGTGCAGATGCAAGAAATGCAGAAGCAAAGAAAGTTATGAAGACGGATATAAAATAAGAAAGAAAAATAGCAGTCGTATGATTGTATTTTCCAGCTTATATTTTGGTTGAAAAAAATGGTGCCAATGTTTATAATATTTATTATTGTAAACTTGGCACTTTTTTGTGCGGTGATGAGGCAAGATTTGTATTTAAAGTAGATTTTGACAACTGCCGGGATAACTTTAAGGAGATATAAGATAGTATGGATATTGGAGTAGATTTGGGAACCTCAAATGTGCTGGTATATGTTAAAGGTCGTGGAGTAGTCATCAACCAGCCATCTGTTGTAGCATATGAAAAAAACTCAAAGCGCATTATTGCGATTGGAAATAAAGCGAAGAAGATGATCGGAAAGACACCGGAGTCAATCGAGGTCGTAAGACCGCTTGTAAAGGGAGTTGTTTCAGATTATACTGTTACAGAGCGAATGTTAAAAGTATTTATCCGTAGCGCGATGGAGAAACGGACCGGAGTTGGCAGACCGAAAATCTGTGTCTGCGTTCCGAGTGGGGTAACGGAGGTTGAACGAAGAGCGGTCGAGGATGCGGTCTACAGGACGGGTGCAAAAAGTGTCTATGTTATGGAAGAGCCGCTTGCGGCAGCAATCGGTGCTGCTGTTGATATTGAAGAAGCGAAAGGAAATATGGTCGTAGATATCGGAGGAGGTACAACGGATATTGCGGTTATATCACTTGGTGGAGCAGTTGAAAGTCAGTCGATCAAAGCAGCGGGTGATGATTACAATGCATCGATGATCCGTTATATCAGAAGAAAGTATAATCTTCTGATCGGAGAACAGACTGCGGAGAAAGCAAAGATAGCGGTAGGATCGGTCTATGAGAGGCCGGAGGACATCACCTATGTTGTAAAGGGAAGAGATCTGATCAAGGGACTTCCAAAGGCGATCACGATCACCGCAAATGAGACAATAGAAGCATTTGCAGATACAACTTCTCATATTTTGACGGCAATTCACGGGGTACTTGAGACGGCTCCGCCGGAGCTGGTCGCGGATATATCGGTAAATGGAATTGTTCTGACCGGTGGTGGCAGCTTGATGTATGGAATGGATAAGCTGATCAAGGAAAAAACGGGAATTGATACGTATGTTTCTGATAAAGCGTTAGAAGCAGTTGCACTTGGCGCCGGTATGTCGGTTGATATTGCAGCAAGAAAAGAAGAAGCATAGAAAGCAGAGAAAAGAAAATGACAAATACACATAATTTTCTGCCGGTGAATAAAAAAGATATGATAGAAAGAGGATGGGAACAGCCGGACTTCGTGTTTATTACCGGAGACGCTTATGTGGACCATCCTTCTTTTGGTCCGGCAATTATCAGCAGAGTTTTGGAAGCACATGGATATAAGATCTGTATGATTCCACAGCCGGATTGGAAAGATGATAAGAGTATAGATGTATTCGGCAGACCAAGACTTGGTTTTCTGGTTTCCGGTGGCAATATGGATTCTATGGTCAATCATTATACTGTTTCAAAAAAACACAGAAGTATGGATTCCTATTCTCCCGGTGGAAAGATGGGGCTGAGACCGGATTATGCAACAGTGGTATATTGCAATCTGATCCGTAGAACGTATAAGGATGTTCCGATCATTATTGGTGGGATTGAAGCAAGTCTCAGAAGACTTGCACACTATGATTACTGGTCAAATAAATTAAAGCATTCAATTCTGATCGATTCACAGGCAGATCTGCTTTCCTATGGCATGGGCGAACACAGCATGGTTGAGATTGCAGATGCGTTAGACAGCGGAATAGATGTCAGGGATATCACATTTATCAGAGGAACAGTCTACAAGACAAAGGATTTGTCCTGTGTAGAAGCTCCGGTGATCCTGCCTGATTATGCAGCACTTCAGGAAGACCGTTTAAAATATGCAGAAAGCTTTTATACACAGTATATCAATACAGATCCATATTCCGGAAAAGTGCTGGTGGAAGGATATGGCAACCGGGGATATGTTGTTCAGAATCCTGCGGCATATCCGCTCACGCAGATGGAGATGGATGACGTATATGGGTATGATTACATGAACACCTATCATCCAATGTATGAAAAGGATGGGGGAATTCCGGCTATAGCAGAGGTGAAGTTCAGTCTGGCAAGCAACCGTGGATGCTTTGGCGGATGCAGCTTCTGTGCACTAACTTTTCATCAGGGCAGGATTGTTCAGACCAGAAGCCATGAATCAATCATTGAAGAAGCAAAGCACATGACGAAAGATCCGGAGTTTAAAGGATATATTCATGATGTTGGAGGACCTACAGCGAATTTCAGACATCCGTCTTGTGAAAAACAGATGAAATATGGTGTGTGTCAGAATAAACAATGTCTGTTTCCAAAACCATGTCAGAACCTGAATGCCAGTCATAAAGATTATGTTGAGCTGCTCCGTAAATTAAGACAGATACCCGGTGTGAAGAAGGTATTTGTAAGATCCGGTATACGATTTGATTATCTGCTTGCAGATCATGATGATACCTTTTTACGGGAGCTTTGCCAGTATCATGTCAGTGGACAGTTAAGAGTTGCACCGGAGCATATCTCAGATAATGTTCTGAAGTACATGGGAAAACCATCCAATCAGGTATATGAGACATTTATAAAAAAATATGAGAAAATCAATGAACAGTATGGGTTGAAACAATATGCAGTACCGTATCTGATGTCATCACATCCGGGTTCTACTTTAAAAGATGCAGTCGCACTGGCAGAATACATCCGTGATATCGGATATATGCCGGAGCAGGTACAGGACTTTTATCCAACACCATCGACAATCTCGACCTGTATGTATTACACAGGGGTAGACCCGCGAACGATGGAACCGGTATATGTGGCGAGAGATCCACATGAAAAGGCAATGCAGCGTGCACTGATCCAGTACAGAAGACCGGAGAATTATGATCTGGTAAAAGAAGCTCTGATAAAGGCAGGGCGGACAGATCTGATCGGATTCGAAAAGCATTGTCTGATAACTCCAAGAAAGATGGATAGGAATACTTCGGGACATAAAGATGTCCATAAAAAGAATCCGTCAGGACAGGCAACACGGAATCAGAATAACAAGAACAGTAATCATAGAAAACAGGATAAATCCGGTAAAAATTCAGGAAGTTATAAATCCGGGCAGGATAACAGAAACAGCAGAACCGGGAAACCTGCAGGACAAAATGATAAAAAATATCAAAAACAGAAAACAGGAAAGAAAAAACACTGATATTTTATATAAAATTAAGAAAATAACCAGAAATGAAAAAATAATGATTTCTAATGCGTGCATTTCATTTTTGGTTGCGTGGTACTTTCTTTTGTGCTAGAATGTAGCCAGAAAGTGTGCTGTTATGTCAATAATGGTCATTATTGTGCCATTTACAGCATGAATGTACCATGATATAACACTTACATTATAAAAAAATACGGAGGATTTCATTATTATGGCAAAGAAAATTGTATTAGCAGGCGCATGCCGTACAGCTATCGGTACTATGGGCGGATCATTAAGTACAACACCAGCTCCAGTACTTGGTTCAATCGTTATCAAGGAAGCTTTAAACAGAGCAGGAGTTCCTGCAGATCAGGTAGATCATGTATATATGGGTTGTGTAATCCAGGCAGGTCTTGGACAGAATGTTGCACGTCAGGCATCAATCAAAGCTGGTCTTCCAATTGAGACAACTGCTGTTACAGTTAACGTTGTTTGTGGTTCAGGTCTGAACTGTGTAAATATGGCTGCTCAGATGATCGAAGCAGGAGATGCTGATATCGTTGTAGCAGGTGGTATGGAAAACATGTCAATGGCTCCATATGCTGTAATGCAGGGACGTTTCGGATACAGAATGAATGATGGTAAACTTGTAGATACAATGGTACATGATGCTCTTTGGGATGCATTCAATGATTACCATATGATCAAGACTGCTGATAACATCTGTGAGCAGTGGGGACTTACTCGTGAAGAACTTGATGAGTTTGCAGCAAAGAGCCAGCAGAAGGCTGTAGCAGCTCAGGAGTCAGGTGCATTTGACGCAGAGATCGTTCCAGTTATGGTTAAGAAGAAAAAAGAGATGGTTGAGTTCAAGAAGGATGAGGGACCAAGACCTGGTACAACAGTTGAGACACTTTCAAGACTCAGAACTATCAATCCAAATGGTTTCGTAACAGCAGGTAATGCTTCAGGTATCAATGATGGTGCAGCAGCTATCGTTGTTATGAGCGAAGAAAAGGCTAAAGAACTTGGTGTTAAGCCAATGGCTACATGGGTAGCAGGTGCTCTTGGTGGTGTTGATCCATCTATCATGGGTATCGGACCAGTTGCTTCAACAAAGAAGGTAATGGCTAAGACAGGTCTTAAGATCGAAGATTTCGATATCATCGAAGCAAACGAAGCATTTGCAGCTCAGTCAGTTGCAGTAGCTAAGGATCTTGGATTTGATGTTGACAAGCAGGTTAACCCAAATGGTGGTGCAATCGCACTTGGACATCCAGTAGGAGCTTCAGGATGCCGTATCCTTGTTACACTTCTTCATGAGATGCAGGCAAAGGGTGCTAAGACAGGTCTTGCTACACTTTGTATCGGCGGTGGTATGGGCTGCTCAACAGTTGTTAAGATCGAAGACTAATCCGGTCGGCTGAAAAACCATATTACATTTCTATATAAGGAGATAAACGATGGAATTCGTAACATATGAACAGGACGGATTTGTTGGTGTTATCACTATTAATCGTCCAAAGGCATTAAACGCATTAAACAGCACAGTTCTTGAAGAACTGGATGCAACATTCAAAGCTGTTGACCTGAATACAACAAGATGTCTTGTACTTACCGGTGCAGGAGAGAAATCATTTGTAGCAGGTGCAGATATCGGAGAGATGTCAACACTTACAAAGGCTGAAGGCGAAGCTTTCGGTAAAAAGGGTAATGACGTATTCCGCATGATCGAGACATTCCCAATCCCTGTAATCGCAGCCGTAAATGGATTTGCACTTGGTGGTGGATGTGAGATCTCCATGAGCTGTGATATCAGAATCTGTTCTGAGAACGCAGTATTTGGTCAGCCTGAAGTTGGCCTTGGAATCACACCTGGATTTGGTGGAACCCAGAGACTTGCCCGTCTTGTAGGTGCAGGAATGGCAAAGCAGCTGATCTACACAGCAAGAAATATCAAAGCTGATGAAGCATACAGAATCGGTCTTGTAAATGCTGTATATCCATTAGAGGAGTTATTACCGGCAGCTAAGAAGATGGCTTCTATCATTGCAGCAAATGCTCCGATTGCAGTTCGTAACTGTAAGAAAGCAATCAATGATGGATTACAGGTTGATATGGATCAGGCAATCGTTGTAGAAGAGAAATTATTCGGCGATTGCTTCGAGACAGAGGATCAGAAGGCAGGAATGGGCAACTTCCTTGAGAAAGATAAGGAAAAGAAATTAAAGGTTGTTCCTTTCCAGAATAAATAAATCAACAATCTTGATATTGACGTTTAGGGTGGTTATTTTGAAATCGAAATCAACCATCCTAAATGTTTGATATACCAAAGTGAGCATGTCAAACGAAACGTATATGAATTTCTCATGTTTGCTTAAAAATAATTTTTAGGAGGATATTAAAATGAAAGTTGGCGTTATTGGTGCAGGAACCATGGGTCAGGGAATTGCTAAGGCATTCGCTCAGGTTGATGGATATGAAGTAGCACTTTGCGACATTAAGCAGGAATGGGCTGAAGGCGGTAAGGACAAGATCGCTAAAGGTTATGCCAGACTTGTTGAAAAAGGAAAGATGACACAGGAGAAGGTTGATGGTATTCTTGCCAGCATCACTCCGGGTCTTAAGGAAGACTTATGCGCAGATTGTGACCTTATCGTAGAGGCTGCTTTCGAGAACATGGAAGTTAAGAAGACAACATTTTCTGAGCTTGACAAGATCTGCAAGCCAGAGTGTGTATTTGCATCAAATACATCTTCACTTTCCATCACTGAGATTGGAAATGGTCTTACCCGTCCTATGATCGGTATGCACTTCTTCAATCCAGCTGACAGAATGAAGCTTATCGAAGTTATCGCAGGTGTTAACACACCGGCAGAGAATGTTGATAAGATCGTTAAGATCTCAGAAGAGATCGGTAAGACACCTGTACAGGTAAATGAAGCTGCCGGGTTTGTTGTAAACAGAATTCTGATTCCAATGATCAATGAAGCTGCATTTATCAAGATGGAAGGTGTGTCAGATATCGCTGGTATCGATGCAGCTATGAAACTTGGTGCAAATCATCCAATGGGACCTCTTGAATTAGGTGATTTCGTTGGTCTTGATATCTGTCTTGCTATTATGGATGTACTCTATAACGAGACAGGCGACAGCAAGTATCGTGCATGTCCATTACTTCGTAAGATGGTACGTGGCGGCAACCTTGGTGTTAAGAGTGGTAAGGGATTCTATGTATACAATGCTGACCGCACAAAGACACCAGTTGATGCTCAGTAATTGACTGATAAATATATTTATGGAGGAAGAAATAGAATGGATTTCGCTTTAGACAAGAAGTATGAAATGGCGCAGAACTTATTCAGAGAATTTGCGCAGAATGAAGTAAAGCCTCTTGCTCAGGAAATTGATGAAAATCACAGATTCCCTAGAGAGACAGTAGAGAAGATGGCAAAGTATGGTTTCTTAGGAATACCTGTTTCTAAGGAAGATGGTGGACAGGGTTGTGATCCTTTAACATATGTTATGTGTGTTGAGGAACTTTCAAAGGTTTGTGGTACTACTGGTGTTATTGTTTCCGCACATACATCTCTGTGTGTAGATCCAATCCAGACATACGGTACACCAGATCAGAAAGCTAAGTACCTCCCAGATCTTGCTTCCGGTAGAAAGCTTGGCGCATTTGGTCTTACAGAGCCGGGTGCTGGTACAGATGCACAGGGTCAGCAGACAAAGGCTGTTCTTGATGGTGATGAGTGGGTTCTTAACGGATCTAAGTGTTTCATTACAAATGGTAAAGAAGCAGATGTATATATTATCATTGCAGTTACAGGTACAATTGAAAAACGTGGTAGAAAGCAGAAAGAGATTTCAGCATTTATCGTAGAAAAAGGCACTCCGGGATTTACATTCGGAACAAAAGAAAACAAGATGGGTATCTGTGGTTCATCCACATATGAACTTATCTTCACAGATTGTCGTATTCCTAAGGATGCACTTCTCGGACAGAAGGGCAAGGGATTTGGTATTGCAATGCATACACTTGATGGTGGTCGTATTGGTATCGCAGCTCAGGCTCTTGGTATTGCTGAGGGTGCTCTTGATATCACAATCGACTATGTTAAGGAAAGAAAGCAGTTTGGTCGTTCAATCGCTCAGTTCCAGAATACTCAGTTTGTACTTGCTGATCTTGCAACAAAGGTTGAAGCAGCTAAGTTACTGGTATACAAGGCAGCTAAGAAGAAAGAACAGTACCAGGCTGATCACAAGACTTCATACTCTGTAGAAGCTGCTATGGCTAAGCTGTATGCGGCAGAAGTAGCTATGGAAGTAACAACAAAGTGTGTACAGTTACACGGTGGTTATGGTTATATCAAAGAGTATGATGTAGAACGTATGATGCGTGATGCTAAGATTACAGAAATCTACGAAGGAACTTCAGAAGTTCAGCGTATGGTTATTTCTGCAAACTTATTAAAATAATTAGGAGGTACTTAACGTGAAGGTTATAGTTTGTATAAAGCAGGTACCTGATACAAAGGGTGGCGTTCAGTTTAACCCAGATGGTACATTAAACAGAGGAGCAATGCTTACAATCATGAACCCTGATGATAAGGCAGGTCTTGAAGCTGCACTTAGATTAAAGGATCAGTATGGAGCAGAAGTTACAGTTCTTACAATGGGTCTTCCAAAGGCTGCAGATGTTCTTCAGGAAGCAATCGCTATGGGCGCTGACAAGGGCGTTCTTGTAACAGATCGTGTTCTTGGTGGAGCTGATACATGGGCTACATCAACAACAATCGCTGGAGCACTCAGAAAGCTTGATTATGATCTTATTATTACAGGTCGTCAGGCTATCGATGGAGATACAGCTCAGGTTGGACCACAGATCGCTGAACATCTTGGAATTCCAGTTATTTCATATGCACAGGAGATCAAGGTTGACGGAGATTCCGTAATCGTTAAGCGTCAGTATGATGATGGATATCATATGTTAAAGGCTAAGATGCCTTGCCTTGTAACAGCACTTTCAGAGTTAAATGAGCCTAGATACATGACTCCAGGTGGAATCTTCGATGCAGTTAATGCAGAGATCACAACACTTGGCAGAGCAGACCTTGTAGATGTTGATGATTCAAACCTTGGTCTGAAAGGTTCACCAACAAAGATTGCAAAGGCTTCTGATAAGGTAAGAAAGGGTGCAGGCGAGAAGGTTGTACCTGATTCTCCAGATGAAGCAGTTAGCTATATTGTTGGCAAGTTAAAAGATAAGCATGTAATCTAATATAGTAAAGGAAAAGTGGTGAATAAAATGGGCGCAATGAACGCAGAAGATATGAAGAACTACAAAGGCGTATTTGTCTTTGCACAGCAGGTAGATAATAAGTTAAGTGGTATTTCATTTGAATTGATCGGTGAAGGAAAGAGACTTGCAGATAAGCTTAATGAAAAGGTTACAGCAGTCCTGATCGGTTCCGACGTAAAGGGTCTTGTAGACGAACTTGCAGAGTACGGTGCAGACAGAGTTATCGTTGTTGATGATCCAGAATTAAAAGAATACAGAACTGAGCCATATGCACATGCACTTGCTTCAGTTATCAATGAGTACAAGCCAGAGATCGTTTTAGTTGGTGCTACGGCTATTGGTCGTGATCTTGGTCCTACAGTATCAGCAAGAGTAGCTACAGGTCTTACAGCAGACTGTACATTACTTGAAATCGGTGATTTCCCTCTTGTTGCACTTCCAAATCAGGAGCAGAAGCACAATCAGCTTCTTATGACACGTCCTGCATTCGGTGGTAACACAATCGCTACAATCGCATGTCCTGATAATCGTCCTCAGATGGCAACAGTACGTCCGGGCGTTATGCAGAAGCTTGACAGAGTAGCTGGCAAGAAGGCAGAAGTGATCGAGTACAATCCTGGATTTACTCCAAACAACAAGTATGTTGAGATCCTTGAAATCTCAAAGGCTGTTTCAGATATCAAAGATATCATGGACGCTAAGATCCTTGTTTCAGGTGGTCGTGGTGTTGGTTCAGCAGAGAACTTCAAGCTTCTTGATGATCTTGCAGAAGTACTTGGCGGACAGGTATCATGCTCACGTGCAGTTGTAGATTCAGGCTGGAAGCCAAAGGAGCTTCAGGTTGGTCAGACTGGTAAGACAGTTCGTCCACAGGTATACTTCGCAATTGGTATTTCAGGTGCGATCCAGCATGTAGCCGGTATGGAAGAGTCAGATATCATCATCGCTATCAACAAGGATGAGGATGCTCCTATCTTTGATGTAGCTGATTATGGTGTTGTTGGAGATCTGAACAAGATTGTTCCTGCTCTTACAGAAGCAATCAAGGCTGAGCTTGCTAACAAGTAATTCAGTTTATAATTGAAAATGAACATTTCGAACTGCCGGGTTTTATACCCAGCAGTTTGTGTGTAAATGAGCCGACAGGCGAGATGGGGCATGAAAGAACATGAGAATGTTCTTTCATGCACAAAAGGGTGTGTCCTATTACATATTTTTCTGTTGAAACAATAAAAACAATGCTGTATGATAAATACTGTTGTGAAAAAGACAAATGACAGTTAGATAAAAGGAGAATAAGGTTGAAGAGACAATGAGTAAGTATGAAAAACAGGAAGAATTGAAACGAGAAGAATTAAGCCAGAAAGAGCAGCTGTTAAAAACAGAAGCTGACAACACAAAATTGACAGACGACAGTAAGAATGTAAAAATGACAGATGCGTGTGAAAAAAGCAGAACAGAAAATACTGCCGGAGAAAATAAGATGGGAACCATGCCGATGGGGAAGTTATTGATTTCAGTATCACTTCCAATGGTAATTTCAATGTTGGTACAGGCACTTTATAATGTAGTCGACAGTGTATTTGTATCGCATTTTGATCAGGATGCACTGACAGCAGTATCGACGATATTTCCGTTACAGAATCTTATGATCGGAGTGACCTCCGGTCTCGGTGTCGGCTTTAATGCATTGATCTCCAAATCCCTTGGTGAAAAAAATCAGAAAAAAGCAAATGATGCAGCCAGGCAGGGAATCTTTCTGGAACTTATTGGATTTGCAATTTTCTTATTGATCGGTTTATTTGGTATCGAAGCATTTATGAAGAGTCAGACGGATGTTGCAAAGATCGTTGATTATGGAGTAGATTATGGACGTATCTGCTGTATCTGTTCCTTTGGTATCTTTGCACAGATGACATTTGAACGTATGTTACAGTCGACAGGTCGGACGCTTTACACAATGAAGACACAGGCACTTGGAGCTATTATCAATATTATACTTGATCCGATTATGATCTTTGGATATTTCGGACTTCCGACAATGGGTGCTGCAGGTGCGGCAATAGCAACAGTTATCGGACAGTGTATTGCGGCATCACTTGCAATCTATTATAATCTGAAAAAAAATCCGGATATCCAGTTATCATTTAAAAGCTTTCGGCCGGAGGGAGATGTGATCGGCAGAATTTTGTCCATTGCTGTTCCTTCAATCGCGATGGTTGCGGTAGGTTCAGTTATGACATATGGATTTAATCGTATTTTATTTACATTTACACCGATCGCAGTTTCAGTGTTTGGTATTTTTTATAAAGTACAGAGTATGGCATTTATGCCGGTATTTGGTCTGAATAATGGTATGATCCCTATCGTATCATATAATTACGGAGCAAAACAACCGGATCGAATGCTCAAAGCTGTTAAATATACAATGATGGCTGCAATCTGTTTCATGCTGTTATGTCTGACTGCGATGCAGGTAATTCCGGGATTGATCCTTAAGGTATTCGATGCACAGGAGGACATGATGGCGATCGGTATTCCGGCACTTCGAACAATGAGCATTTCATTCCTGTTTGCAGGAATCTGTATTGTATGCTCCGGTATGTTCCAGGCGCTTGGTAAAGGTGTGTACAGTCTGATCGTATCCCTTTCCAGACAGTTGATCGTGCTGCTTCCGGTTGCTTATGCATTTGCAAAATTTACGCGTAATCTGGAACTGGTATGGTTGTCCTTCCCGATTGCGGAGGTTGTCAGTGTTATTCTTTCGATCGCTATGGCGTTACAGACAAAAAAGAAGATTATCGATCCTTTAAAGAATTCTGTGAAAACAGTATAGGTATAAGCAGAACATTTGTCATAAAATGGCATATTCTATAAAATAGCAGAATGTTTCATAAAGGATCAATAGAAAACGACGGTTCGGGATATAGCTATGGTACATAAAGAATCAGAAAGAAGGAAATGAAATGAGTGATTTGATCTATCTCGATCATGCAGCAACGACGGCAGTTCATCCGGACGTTTTAAAAGAAATGCTGCCATATTTTACCGATAAATTCGGAAATCCATCCAGTGTTTATGGATTTGCGGCAAATAATAAAAATAAACTGACAGAGGCAAGAGAGACGATAGCCGGAGCACTTGGTGCAAAGCCGGAAGAGATTTATTTTACAGCCGGTGGTTCTGAGTCTGATAACTGGGCATTAAAATGTACGGCAGAAGCCTATGGAGTACATGGGGGACATATCATTACAACAAAAATCGAGCATCATGCTATCCTGCATACCTGCAAGTATCTGCAGAATAGAGGGTATGATGTAACTTATCTGGATGTAGATGAAAATGGATTGGTTGATCTGAATACACTTGAGGCAGCCATCCGGCCGGATACTTTTTTGATCTCGATCATGTTTGCAAATAATGAGATTGGAACGATTGAACCAATAAAAGAGATCGGAGAGATCGCACACAGACACGGTATTTTGTTTCATACGGATGCAGTTCAGGCATTTGGACAGATCCCAATTCACGTAGATGAAATGAACATTGATATGTTAAGTGCGAGCGGACATAAGTTTAACGGACCAAAGGGAATTGGTTTTTTATATATCAAAAAAGGTTTAAAGTTAAAGAGCTTTATTCATGGTGGCCAGCAGGAGCGAGGACGCAGAGCCGGTACAGAAAATGTACCGGGAATCGTAGGTATTGCAAAGGCGTGTGAGATTGCAATGGCAGAAATGGAAGAACGGATGAAAAAGGAGACGGAGCTCAGAGATTATCTGATCGAACGGATATTGAAGGAGATCCCGTATACCAGACTGAATGGACATTCAAAGAAACGACTGCCAAATAATGTCAATATCAGCTTTCAGTTCGTGGAGGGAGAATCCATTCTGATCATGCTAGATATGGCGGGTATCTGTGCATCCAGCGGCTCTGCCTGCACATCGGGTTCGGTTGATCCTTCTCATGTGCTGCTTGCGATCGGACTTCCGCATGAGATCGCACATGGTTCACTGAGACTAACCATTGGATATGAGAATACGAAAGAAGAAATGGATACGGTTGTCGATAATCTGAAACGGATCATTACAAATCTACGTAATATGTCACCGTTATATGAGGATTATGTCAAGAAAAATCATATACAGTAAGATTGTTAAAAATGAAAGATCAGATTCGGGTCGGAGTGAATATAAGAATGCAATTGTGAAATGTGTGAGATAAAACGCCCCAAGTGTGAAGGAGAAAGATATGTACAGTGATAAAGTGATCGATCATTTTCAGAATCCAAGAAATGTCGGAGAGATTGAGGATGCCTCCGGTGTCGGTACGGTTGGAAATGCTAAATGCGGGGATATGATGCGGTTGTATTTGAAAATTAATGAGGAGCAGGTGATCATAGACTGCAAATTTAAGACCTATGGATGTGGAGCTGCAGTAGCATCCAGTTCCATGGCAACGGAGATGATTAAAGGAAAAACAGTTGCCGAGGCAATGAAGCTTACAAATAAAGCGGTTATGGAAGCATTGGATGGACTTCCGCCGGAAAAAGAACATTGTTCTTTGCTTGCAGAAGAAACACTGCATGCAGCTTTGTGGGACTATGCAGAAAAGCATGGAATCAAGATTCAGGGACTTGTAAGGCCGGTACAGGATATTGAAGACCGGATGGTGAGAGAACTGGAAGATTAAACAGTATTTGGATACTTGACAGCCGGAGAAATCCGGTTCTATACTGCAAGCAGGAATTGCAGGAAGGAAGATAAGATGGATAAAAAGACAGTATGTGTCGGTATGTCAGGAGGCGTGGATTCTTCTGTAGCCGCATATCTTTTAAAAGAACAGGGATATAACGTGATCGGTGTGACCATGCAGATCTGGCAGGATGAGGATGCAGATCAGATCAGTGAGCATGGCGGTTGCTGTGGCTTGTCGGCGGTAGATGATGCGAGAAGAGTAGCTGCACAGCTTGAGATTCCTTATTATGTAATGAACTTTAAAGAAGATTTTCGAAAATACGTCATTGACTATTTTGTAGATGAATACCGGAATGGAAGGACTCCGAATCCATGTATCGCATGTAATCGGTATGTAAAATGGGAGTCGCTGTTAAGGAGGTCGTTAAGTATCGGTGGAGACTACATTGCTACCGGACACTATGCAAGAGTGGAACAGCTTCCAAATGGCAGATATACCTTACGCGTGGCAAAAGGAATCGAGAAGGATCAGACCTATGCACTTTATAATCTGACACAGGATCAGTTATCAAAGACGTTGATGCCGGTTGGAGAATATAATAAGACACAGATTCGGCAGATTGCCGCAGATATCGGTATCCAGGTAGCAAATAAACCGGACAGTCAGGATATCTGTTTTGTACTGGATGGTGATTATGCCGGATATCTGGAACGGGAAGAGGGCTTAAAGGCAGTACCGGGAAATTTTGTAGATATGAATGGAAAAGTCCTTGGTACACATAAAGGTATAATTCATTATACAATCGGACAACGGAAGGGACTTGGACTTGCGATGGGACACCCGGTATTTGTTGTGGATATTATCCCGGAGACAAATGAAGTGGTGATTGGAGAAAATGCAGATACATTTTCAAAAGAGCTGATTGCAGATAAAACGAACTTTATGTCTGTCGAGCATCCGGAAGATGGTATGCAGGTGATCGGAAAGATCCGGTATGCACATAAGGGTGTGCCATGCAGAATTTATATGTTGGATGATGCCAGGGTTCGTGTTGTATTTGACGAACCGGTCCGGGCAGCGACCAAAGGACAGGCGGTTGTTTTTTACGAAAATGACTATATCGTCGGAGGCGGCACAATAAAAGAGATCATACGATAGGAATAAAAATGACGCTGGTGTGGATGCTATTATTTAAAAAATTATTATTGTTCTGCCACATACTCACCTATTATTACGCAAGACACTTCCGTTTTAGTACTCTTATAATTTATGAAATACAGGCTTCATCTGTTCAAAGGTGCAGTAATAGCGGAAACCTGTGGCGGTCAGGATGTCTCTGGCATAGGTTTCAAAGTCATAGCTGATGTATTTTGGAATATGTGCATCGCTTCCGACAGTGATGATCTCACCACCTAACTCCTTGTAGAGTTTAAGAATAGACGGATGAGGATGTGCATAAGTCATGTTTTTATATAGGCTTCCGGTATTGATCTCGATGCCCTTCCCATGTTCGATGATTGTTTTCAGAATTGCTTCAAAGACATCTGCATAATCAGAAAAGCGGAAGGCTGATTCGCCGGATGGACAATAACGGACGGCATAGTCCAGATGACCGTATATGGAATAATTATCAAAGGTTTGCACATTTGCAAGAATGGATTCAAAATATTCCAGCAGTGCTTCTTTTTCCGAACGTCCTTCATAGTAAGCGGGATAGTAGGGATCCTTGCCATATACAAGATGAGAAGAACCTATAATAAAGTCAAAATCATGATATTTATCTGTGTAGGCAATGATCTTGTCTGCGATATGAGACATCAGGCCGAGTTCGACACCGAGGCGGATCGTAAGTTTATCCTTGTACTGTTCCTGCAACTTTCTTACAGCAGAAATATACCGGTCTGTATCTAGCAGAAAGGTATGACCTTCCTCGTCTTTTGGATAATCAATATCATGATGATCTGTAATACAGATCTCAGACATGCCGAGGTGCAGTGCCTGTTCAACAATATCTGTAAGTTCTGTTTCAGAATCATCGGAAAATTCGGAATGTAAATGATGATCGCAAAGCTTCATATGTAAAAACCTCCTGTTGGATGTTAACGTTGTGAAAATTGATATTATTATAGCACGTCAGGAAATAAAACACACCTGCAGGAACGGAAAAAATAGTGAATAAAAACAGAAGATAAGAAAAAATCTTACAAAAGAAGTATATATCGGCAACACAAGAATCATGTGTGAAATATTTCGAAAAAAGGGTTAAATGGTTGAAATAAATATGAAAATATCATAAAAAGTTGATTCTTTGTACATTTTGCAATATAGTGTTTGTTTATTTTTGCGTGAATTGGACAATTTTTTTTTGAGAAAGACTTGAAATTTACACACAAATTAGGTATGATTTTGTTGTGTGAATAGCACGATTAATTACTGCGCTTTGCAGTATATTATAAATACTTTTATTATTCAAAACTTAGGAGGAATAAAAAATGGCAGTAAAAGTAGCAATCAATGGTTTTGGACGTATTGGTCGTCTCGCATTCAGACAGATGTTCGGAGCAGAAGGATATGAAGTTGTTGCAATCAACGATTTAACAAAGCCTTCAATGCTTGCAGATCTTCTCAAGTACGATACAGCACAGGGTGGTTACTGTGGTAAGATTGGTGAGAACCTTCATACAGTTTCAGCTGATGATGAGGCTAACACAATCACAGTTGATGGTAAGACACTTACAATCTACAAGGAAGCAGATGCAAACAATCTTCCTTGGGGTAAGATTGGTGTTGACGTAGTTCTTGAGTGTACTGGTTTCTACTGCTCAAAGGAAAAGTCAATGGCTCATATCAATGCAGGTGCTAAGAAGGTTGTTATCTCAGCTCCAGCAGGAAATGATCTTAAGACTATCGTATTCTCAGTTAACCAGGATACATTAACAGCAGAGGATCAGATCATCTCAGCTGCTTCATGTACAACAAACTGTCTTGCACCAATGGCTAAAGCTCTTAATGATTATGCTCCAATCCAGTCAGGTATCATGTCAACAATCCACGCTTACACAGGCGATCAGATGATTCTTGACGGACCACACAGAAAGGGCGACTTAAGAAGAGCAAGAGCAGGTGCTGCTAATATCGTTCCTAACTCAACAGGTGCTGCTAAGGCTATCGGTCTTGTTATCCCAGAGTTAAATGGTAAGTTAATCGGATCAGCTCAGAGAGTTCCAGTTCCAACAGGTTCAACAACAATCCTTACAGCAGTTGTTAAGGGTGCTGACGTAACAGTTGATGGAATCAACGCTGCAATGAAGGCTGCTGCATCAGAGTCATTCGGTTACAACACAGATCCTATCGTTTCATCAGATGTAATCGGTATGAGATATGGTTCATTATTTGATTCAACTCAGACAATGGTATCAAAGATCGCTGATGACTTATATGAGGTTCAGGTTGTATCATGGTATGATAATGAGAACTCATACACAAGCCAGATGGTTAGAACAATTAAGTACTTCGCAGAGTTAGCATAATTGACTGACAAATTGTAGTAATTAATTTGACCTTACAAGGGGTCCGGTCTTCATGGACCGGGCCCTATATTTCTTTTACAGAGATGTATTTGCGTTCTGTAACAAATATGAAGATAAAAGTATAAAAATCAGGAGGTTTAATAGTAATGTCATTAAACAAAAAATCAGTAGATGATATTAATGTAAAGGGACAGCGTGTCCTTTGCAGATGTGACTTTAATGTACCATTAAAGGAAGGTAAGATCACAGACGAGAACCGTCTTGTAGCAGCACTTCCTACAATCAAGAAATTAATTGCTGATGGTGGAAAGGTTATTCTTTGCTCACACCTTGGCAAGGTTAAGACAGAAGAAGATAAGAAGACAAAGACTCTTGCACCGGTTGCGGTAAGACTTTCAGAGCTTCTTGGACAGGAAGTTAAGTTTGTTGCTGAGCCTGAAGTTGTTGGACCAAAGGTAAGAGAAGCTGTAGCAGCTATGAAAGATGGCGAAGTTATCTTACTTGAGAACACACGTTTCAGACCGGAAGAGACAAAGAACGGTGAAGCATTCTCTAAGGATCTTGCTTCTATCTGTGATGTATTTGTAAATGATGCATTTGGTACAGCTCACAGAGCTCACTGCTCAAATGTAGGTGTTGCAGGTCTTGTTGATACAGCGGTTGTTGGATACTTAATGCAGAAGGAGATCGACTTCCTTGGAAATGCAGTAGAGAATCCGGTAAGACCATTCGTAGCTATCCTTGGTGGAGCAAAAGTTGCAGACAAGTTAAATGTTATCTCTAACTTACTTGAGAAGTGCGATACACTGATCATCGGTGGTGGTATGGCGTATACATTCTTAAAGGCAAAGGGATATGAGATCGGTAAGTCATTAGTTGACGAATCTAAGATCGACTACTGTAAGGAAATGATGGAAAAGGCTGAGAAGCTTGGTAAGAAGTTATTACTTCCGGTTGATTCCGTTATGATCGACGATTTCCCTAATCCAATCGATGCGCCGGTTGAGACAGAGGTCTTTGATGCAGACAAGATGTCAGCAGACAAAGAGGGCTGTGATATCGGACCTAAGACAATCGAATTATATGCAGATGCTGTTAAGACAGCTAAGACAGTTGTATGGAACGGACCTATGGGTGTATTCGAGAATCCTACACTTGCTGCTGGTACAAAGGCTGTAGCTGCTGCTCTTGCTGAGACAGATGCTACAACTATCATCGGTGGTGGTGATTCTGCTGCTGCTGTTAACCAGTTAGGATATGGTTCTAAGATGAGCCACATCTCAACAGGTGGTGGAGCTTCCCTTGAATTCTTAGAGGGTAAGGAACTTCCAGGTGTTGCTGCTGCAAACGACAAATAAATTATGTACATGCTCCATCTGACTCGGATGGAAGAATATACAGATAATGAAAATAATATTTTCAAGGAGATAAAAGACATGTCAAGAAAGAAAATCATCGCTGGTAACTGGAAGATGAACATGACTCCAAGCCAGGCTGTAAAATTATGTGAAGAGTTAAAGCCATTAGTTGCAAATGACGACGTAGATGTTGTATACTGCGTACCTGCAATTGATATTGTACCTGTAGTAGAAGCTGTTAAGGGCACAAATGTAGAAGTTGGTGCTGAGAACATGTACTTCGAAGAAAAGGGTGCATACACAGGTGAGATTTCAGCAGAAATGTTAGTTGACGCCGGTGTTAAATATGTCATCATCGGACATTCAGAGCGTCGTGACTACTTCAAAGAGTGTGACTGTCTCTTAAATAAGAAAGTTAAGAAGGCATTTGAAGCAGGTCTTACACCTATCCTTTGCTGTGGTGAGTCATTAGAGCAGAGAGAAATGGGTATCACACTTGACTTCATCCGTCTTCAGATCAAGAGTGATCTGAAAGATATCACAGCAGATCAGGTTAAGAACATGGTAATCGCCTATGAGCCAATCTGGGCTATCGGAACAGGCAAGACTGCTACATCCGATCAGGCACAGGAAGTATGTAAGGCAATCCGTGACTGCATCGCTGAAGTATATGATACAGACACAGCAGAAGCTGTAAGAATCCAGTATGGTGGATCTATGAACGCTGGTAATGCAGCAGAGCTTCTTGCAAAGCCTGACATTGATGGTGGACTTGTGGGTGGTGCTTCACTTAAGGCTGACTTTGGAAAGATCGTAAACTACAATAAGTAATTTTAATACCAGATTTCATATAGAATCTGTAAAATCAGGAAAATGATCTGGTAAAAAAGATACCGTGAGGGATCGGGTGGCCAATAATATGACTGCCCGGTGTCCGCGGTATTTTTTGTTATTCTATTATTCATACGAAATGAATAGATTTGTGGGATTTTTTTGTACATTTACAAAAAGTATACTTCGTTGACGATTATGTATAACTGTGATATAATTCAAACGATTTTTGAACAAATACGCAGAAAAGGAATTGACTATGGAATATTTAAAGACATTCTGGAGCAGAAGATATCTGCTTGCGGAACTGGTAAAAAAAGGTATTAAGTTAAAGTACAGGCGTTCATATCTTGGAATCTTATGGTCTTTGCTGGAGCCTATTTTGACAACGATCATATTGACGATCGTATTTGGAACGTTATTTGATAACAGCAATAAAACCTTCCCAGTTTATATTTTGAGCGGTCGTCTGTTATATTCATTTTTCAGCAGCGGAACAAAAGCCTGTGCAAAATCGATACGGTCAAATGCAGGTATGATCAAGAAAGTATATGTTCCGAAGTATCTATATCCGATGTCTTCCGTATTATTTAACTATATTATATTTTTGATTTCGCTGATTGTTATGATCCCATTGATGGTATTTTGTCATGTGAAGCCAACCTGGTCATTATTATTGGTTATCCTTCCGCTTATTCTGCTTCTGATGATCACATTTGGAGTAGGCATGGTACTTGCGACGGTTACGGTATTCTTCCGTGATATGGAATATTTGTGGGATGTTGTATTGATGATCATTATGTATACATGTGCGATTTTCTATTATCCACAGAGATTATTAAAGAGTGGATTTAGCTGGCTGTTAAAATATAATCCGTTATATTGCGTCATCCATAATTTTAGAGCATGTTTTCTGGGTGACCCGTTAAACTGGAATTATATGTTATATGCGTTCGTTTTCTCTGTTTTTGCAATCTTGATCGGAACGTATACATTCTATAAGAAACAGGACGAATTTATTCTTCATATTTAAGGAGACAGACATGGGCAAGGAAGCATTGATCGTTGATGATGTAAGCATGAAGTTCAACCTGAGCAGTGAAAAGGTTGACAATATTAAAGAGTATATAATTAAATCAATAAAACGACAGATCAGTTATGATGAATTCTGGTCATTAAAGCATGTCAGCTTTTCATTGGACAAGGGTGATAGGCTGGGAATCCTCGGCTTAAATGGTGCAGGAAAGAGTACCCTTTTAAAGGTTATTTCCGGTGTATATAAGCCAACAGAAGGACATGTGATCAAGCATGGAAAGGTTGTCCCGTTGCTGGAATTAGGAGCAGGCTTTGACGCACAGTATACTGGAAAAGAAAATATTTTTTTGTATGGTACAGTGCTTGGATATTCCAAGAGTTATCTGGAAGAAAAGTATGATGAGATCGTTGAGTTTTCGGAACTTGGACGTTTTATTGATGTTCCAATCAAGAATTATTCATCTGGTATGAAATCAAAATTGGGATTTTCAATTGCAACGATTGCAAATCCGGATATTCTGATTCTGGATGAAGTATTATCCGTGGGTGATGCCAGATTTAAGAAGAAGAGTGAAGCGAAGATCATGCAGCTTATGGAAGGCGGAACAACAGTATTATTTGTTTCGCATTCTCTGGAACAGGTACGACGGATCTGTAATAAAGCAATGATCCTGGATCATGGAACATTGAAATCCATTGGCGATATTGATACAATATCAGAGGAATATACGAAAATGATCGCGATTCCTGTTAAGCCAAAGAAGAAAAAAGCAGATGCTGGAAAAAAGGCTTCTGAAAAAAAGGCAGATGAGGAAAAGGCTGCTGATAAGAAAGAAAAAAATTAAAAGGAGAAAAATAATGAGTAAAAAACCTGTAGTTTTAATGGTACTTGATGGTTATGGAATTAGTGACAAGACAGAAGGCAATGCAATCGCACTGGCAAATACACCTGTTATGGATCAGCTTAAGGCTGAATATCCTTATGTAAAGGGTGCTGCTTCCGGTCTTGCAGTTGGACTTCCGGATGGACAGATGGGTAACTCAGAAGTTGGTCATATGAATATCGGTGCAGGAAGAATTATATATCAGGAATTAACAAGAATTACAAAGTCCATTCAGGATGGCGATTTCTTTGAGAATGCAGAGATGTTAGAAGCAATCGAGAACTGTAAGAAGAACAATTCTGATCTTCATGTATGGGGATTATTATCCAATGGTGGTGTACACAGCCATAATACACATCTGTATGCAATTCTTGAGTTATGTAAGAAACATAATTTTGAAAATGTATATGTTCATCCATTCTTCGATGGCAGAGATACTGCTCCAGCATCAGGAAAGGGCTTCTTAGAGGAACTGATCGCAGAGATGAAGAAGATTGGTGTAGGTAAGGTTGCATCCCTTTCCGGTCGTTATTATGCTATGGATCGTGATAACAGATGGGATCGTGTTGAACTTGCATATAAGTCACTTGTAACAGGTGAGGGTGTACAGGCAGAAGATCCTGTTGCTGCAGTACAGGCATCTTATGACAAGGAAGTATATGATGAGTTTATCCTTCCTACCGTTATTACAGAGAATGGTAAGCCGGTATCACTTGTAAAGCCAAATGATTCCGTTATTTTCTTTAACTTCAGACCAGACAGAGCAAGAGAGATCACCAGAGCATTCTGCTGTGACGATTTTGACGGATTCAACAGACCAGACGGAAGATTTCCATTGGTATATGTATGCTTCAAAGATTATGATGAGTCTATACCAAACAAGATCGTTGCATTCAAGAAAGAAGAAATCGACAATACATTTGGTGAGTACCTTGCAGCGCATGGTAAGACACAGGTTCGTCTTGCAGAGACAGAGAAGTATGCACATGTTACGTTCTTCTTTAATGGAGGCGTAGAAGAACCAAATAAGAACGAAGACAGAATCCTTGTTAAGTCCCCTGCGGTTGCAACATATGATCTCCAGCCTGAAATGAGTGCTCCGGAAGTATGTGAGAAGCTGGTAGATGCTATCGGTTCTGATAAATACGATGTGATCATTATTAACTTTGCAAATCCTGATATGGTAGGTCATACAGGCGTGATCCCTGCAGCGATCAAGGCAGTTGAGACTGTTGATGCCTGCGTAGGAAAGGCAGTAGAGGCAGTTAAGAAGGCAGATGGTGTATTATTTATCTGTGCAGACCACGGTAATGCTGAGCAGATGATCAATTATGAAACTGGTGAACCACATACAGCCCACACAACAAATCCGGTACCATTCGTACTTGTAAATTATGATGAGGGCTATGGTTTAAGAGAAGGTGGATGTCTTGCAGATATCGCTCCAACACTTCTTGAGATCATGGAACTTCCACAGCCTAAGGAAATGACAGGTAAATCACTTCTTATCAAGAAATAATGAAAGAAGGACAGACAAATGAAGAAATTTTTTCAGGAGTTTAAAGAATTTGCATTAAAGGGAAATGTTCTGGATATGGCGATCGGTGTTATCATCGGTGGTGCTTTTTCAGGACTGGTAACTTCACTGACAGACTGTTTTATCAATCCACTCATTGGATGTATCGGTGGTGCCGAAGTACAGGGCAAGATTCATTTGCTGGGAGACCAGTATATTGATTATGGCTCGTTCATTACAGCGGTGATCAATTTCATCATCATGGCATTTATCATTTTTCTTCTGATGAAAGGAATTAAAAAGCTGTTATCTCTTGGAAAGAAAGAGGAAGTTGCGGCACCTTTAACAAGAAAATGTCCATATTGTTATGGTGACATTGATGTTAAGGCTACAAAATGTATGTATTGTACATCTGACGTAGAGCCAACTGTAAAAGCAGAAGAATAAAAAGAACGATGTTCTGTGTTATATGGACACAGAACGGAGTAACAATATAAAAACAAATAAAAAATACCTGCCGGAGAAGCATAGTTACAGATGCTTTATCCGGCAGGTATTTTTTATAAAATGAATACTTTGGAAAAAAGTGTGAATACTATAAAAGAATAAAAATTGCCAATAATTGTACGGATAGAAAGGCAGAATGGAGAATCACATGAACAGATTGGAAATTATTGAAATTAAAGCGAGAGAAATACTTGATTCCAGAGGAAATCCTACAGTTGAGACCGATGTTACGCTGGCATGTGGATGCAAGGGTAGGGCAATGGTTCCGTCCGGTGCATCCACCGGACAATACGAAGCGCATGAGCTTCGGGATGAAGAAAAACGTTACATGGGACAGGGCGTTTACGGAGCCTGCAACAATGTAAATAACAGAATTGCAGATAAACTGATCGGAATGGATGTAACAAGACAGATTGATATTGACCGTATTATGATCGAGGCAGATGGAACTGAGAATAAGACACGATATGGTGCAAATGCCATGCTGAGTGTATCCCTTGCCTGTGCCAAGGCGGCTTCGCTGGCACTTGGAATGCCGCTTTACCGGTATCTTGGCGGAGTAAATGCAAAGCGTCTTCCGGTTCCAATGATGAATATATTAAATGGTGGAAAGCATGCGGATAATACTGTTGATTTTCAGGAGTTTATGATTGCTCCGGTAGGTGCAGAATCCTTTAAGGAGGCAATGGAGATCGCCTGTGAGATTTATCATACGCTGAAGATTGAATTGAATGTCAGAAATTTGAGCACAGGAGTTGGAGATGAAGGTGGATTTGCACCGAATCTTGCAACCACATATGAAGTACTGGATCTGTTAGTAGAGGCAATCGCAAAGGCCGGGTATAATCCGGGAGTCGATGTACAGATCGCAATGGATGCGGCAGCATCGGAATTATATGATGTAGCTTCTGACCGATATATCTTTCCGGGAGAATCCCGGATGACCGGAAAGGAAATCCGGAGGAATTCAGAGGAGATGGTCCAGTTCTATGAGGATCTGGTGACAAGATATCCAATTTATTCGATCGAAGACGGACTGGATGAGAATGATATGAATGGCTGGAAGGTTCTGACCTACCGGCTTGGAAATCGTATCCAGTTAGTTGGAGATGATCTCTTTGTTACAAATAAAAAACGACTGAAAAATGGAATTGAAGATGGAATTGCAAATTCAATCCTGGTAAAGGTGAACCAGATCGGAACTCTGACAGAGGCAATGGATGCTGTGGAAACGGCTCATAAAGCCGGATATTCGTCGGTGATTTCCCATCGGTCCGGGGAAACAGAGGATACATTTATTGCGGATCTGGCTGTGGCTATGAATTGCGGACAGATCAAGACCGGAGCACCAGCCAGAAGCGAACGTACAGCGAAATACAACCAGCTTCTCCGGATTGAAGAGGAGCTTGGCAAAAATTCCATATACGGAATGGAATGATCACCGATTAAGAACGAACAGGAAGCCGGGCGGTAAAATCGTCCGGTAATTCTGTTTTATAGGCGGCATAGACAGCAGTGTTATATAAGCGCGTTGCTTTGATATCCTGTTCAAATAGTAAACGGCCGGTATCGGAAAGGAAACGGATGCCATCTGCCGGCTTTGTAAAGACAGGAAGGTCACTGTTTCTCTTAATCTGACGGATCACATCGGATCCGGATCGGTTCAACGCAAGAATATGTCCATAGTGATTCCAGCCGCTTTCTTTATACATGGACATAGTATTCTTCCGGATGTCCAGAATAAAATGCAGCAATGCACGGTTGATCCTTGTCTGGGTAAGATCTTTGGATTTTAAGGATTCAGCAATTGCAGCATATGACTGCAGAAGTTTTGTTTTCTTCAGTTTGTTATAGAGTTCCTCTGTCATATCGACGGTATCGGGAGCATCGTTCTGCATAATCAGACAGTACTGCAGAATAGATGTTAAGTGATCTTCAAAAATCGGATATGTATGCAGATAGTCTGTCTTTAACAGGTCGGCAGAAGCCGTTGGAAGAACCTGGTAAAAGGTTTTAAATAATGCATCCGGTTCTGAGATATGGGCCAGACAGGTTTCCTGTAATAAATGGCGGATCGCGGAAGCTGAACAGATCGATCCCGTGATATCCTCACTGTTATATCCTGCGGAGGTTCTTTTTATGATATATGGTTTTATAGAGGAATGTGTTTTCTTCAGCGCTGAGAGATATTCGACTGCAAGGATGTTGTTTGGTTCCTTCAGAAGATCAGCACCGGCAGGACAACAGCTCTTTATGGCATCTGCCCGTGCTGACGGATAGGACATTCCTTCCGCCAGATTATTTTTCAGACATGCGGAAAATGAGGCTGGTTCATCAATCAGAATTTCAGCTACAGATTCCAGAAGAGACAGATCATCACATTCCGCACCAAAAACCAGATAATCTACAGTGTTCAGTTTGTTCAGAAGGTCGACACCCGCATAAGCAAAATCCCTTGCACTTGCTGTTGCATAGACAACCGGAAGTTCAAATACCGCATCGACTCCGGAGGCAACAGCCATTTCGGCACGCATAAATTTGTTGCAGACAGCAGGAAGTCCTCTTTGAAGAAAATTACCGCTCATAACAGAAATAATATGGGAACAGTCAAGTTCGGAACGGGTCTGTTCGATCTGGTAGCGATGTCCATTGTGAAATGGATTATATTCTGTAATGATACCTGCAGTCAGCATAAAATTCCTCCTGAAATAAAATATATTTTCTAAATTATATTTTATATTTTTTCTTCTGTAAAGTATGATATAATTGGAATGTGCATGAAGATAGGGCTTTGTCCCTACGGTTTTGATGCACTTTTTTATTGCATTTTAAAAAATGATGTACGATATTTTACGCATAACAGGTAGTAAGGTATAGAAAAGGCTGTTAGAAATACAGAAATGAAAAATATCCGCAAGATCATAGATTAAGGATTGACATTTCGGTAAAAGTTGAGTAGTATAGTAACAGGAATCGAACATTTGTTTATGGAGGTAGTTTGAAAGATGATTAAAGATGATGATAAGAAGAAAGCGCTGGATGCAGCGTTAGCACAGATTGAGAAGCAGTATGGCAAGGGATCCGTTATGAAGCTTGGTGATTCTTCTGCCAATATGAATATAGAAGTTATACCAACAGGATCGTTAAGCCTTGATATAGCGCTTGGACTTGGCGGTGTACCAAGAGGAAGAATCATAGAAGTATTCGGACCGGAGTCCAGTGGTAAGACCACGGTTGCATTACATATTGTTGCAGAGATCCAGAAACGTGGCGGTATTGCAGGCTTTATTGATGCAGAACATGCATTGGATCCTGTATATGCGAAGAATATCGGTGTCAATATTGATGACCTCTATATCTCACAGCCGGATTGCGGTGAACAGGCACTTGAGATCACAGAGACAATGGTGCGCTCCGGTGCAGTAGATGTGATCATTGTCGATTCGGTTGCAGCCCTTGTTCCAAAGGCAGAGATCGATGGTGAGATGGGAGATTCTCATATGGGACTTCATGCAAGACTGATGTCACAGGCACTTCGTAAGCTGACTGCAGTCGTAAGCAAAACAAATTGTGTTGTAATATTCATCAATCAGCTTCGTGAGAAAGTTGGTGTTGTATTTGGTAATCCGGAAGTAACAACCGGTGGACGTGCATTGAAGTTCTATGCATCTGTTCGTATGGATGTCAGAAGAATTGATACCCTGAAGATGGGTGGAGAGATCGTTGGTAACCGTACCAGAGTAAAGGTTGTGAAGAACAAGGTTGCACCTCCATTCAAAGAGGCTGAATTTGATATTATGTTTGGTAAAGGTATTTCCCGTGAAGGAGATATCCTGGATCTGGCAGTAGCAAATGATATTGTAGATAAATCCGGTGCATGGTATGCATATATGGGAGATAAGATCGGACAGGGACGTGAGAATGCAAAGGCATTTCTTGCAGAGAATCCGGCTATCTGTGCTGAGATCGATGAGAAGATCCGTGAGAAGCTTGGCTTAGTTGAAACTGAGGATGAAGCGGGAACAGAAACAGAATAAGTAGAGGGTGCCTGTATATATGCTTGTAACAGATATTAAGAAGATTGATGATAAGAGAAGCTGTCTGTATCTGGATTATGAGGCGTTTGGTCCGTTATATGCATCTGATATACGAAGATTGAAGCTTACGGTTGGATCAGAAACTGATGCAGAGAAAATGCAGCAGTTCCGGTCAGAATATTTCTTTAAACGTGCGATGAACAAGGCGGTTACAGCTATTAAGTATTCAGAAAAATGTGAATATGACATCCGGCAGAAGTTAAAGGAACTTTGCTATGATGAAGAAGTGATCGATACGACGCTTGATAAACTGAAAAAATATAAGTATATTGACGATGCCAGATATGCATCAGTTTATGTCCGGAGTCATATCCAAAGGAAAAGCAGACGAGAGATCACATATGCATTGTCATCCAAGAAAATATTGGATGAATGGATCGAACAGGCATTTGAAGAAAATCAGCTTCCGGATGAAAGAGAGATCGTAGAGAAACTGATCCGGAAAAAATGTCCGGTTTCGGAACTTTCAGATAAAAGAGAAAAAGTAACAGCATTTCTTGTCCGAAAGGGATATCCGTATCGTCTGGTTGCTTCCTGTATCTCGGAAATATTAGAAATGGGGTAGTCAGTAATATAAGAAAAGTTGCACAGAAAACAGGGCGAAAAATTGTTGTTTTTGTTTGTTTTCACTTGACATAATTAGTAAAAAATATTAAACTTAAATAGTTGTATAAGTGTACAATGAAAACTTAATAAGGAGGTGCTCCTGTGAGTGGTGATATTGCGTGGATAATCATTTATATTTGCATCCTTGTTGTATGTATCGTTGCCACATGGTTTATTGCTATTGCATATAGAAAAAATATTGCAGAAGCGAAGATCGGTAAGGCAGAAGTAGCAGCAAGGGAGATTATAGATGAAGCTCAGAAGGATGCTGAAGCGAAAAAGCGTGAGATTTTGCTTGAGGCAAAAGAAGATGCTTTGAAGACACGGAATGACCTTGAAAAAGAAGTCAAGGACAGACGTGGAGAGATTTCACGAATGGAGAAACGAGTTCTCGCCCGTGAAGAAAGTATCGACCGTAAGACGGAAGCTATCGAGAAAAAAGAAGCAAGTCTTGCATCCAAGGAAGGTCAGCTTGAAAAACAGAAGGCAAAAGTAGAAGAGCTTCAGGCAAGACGTTTACAGGAACTGGAAAGAATTTCAGGTTTAACCTCTGAACAAGCGAAGGAATACTTATTAAAAACTGTTGAAGATGAAGTAAAACATGAAACAGCAGTTATGGTCAAGGAATTAGAAACCAGAGCTAAAGAAGAAGCGAACAAGAAGGCAAAGGAATATGTTGTATCTGCAATCCAGAAATGTGCAGTGGATCATGTAGCAGAAACAACAATTTCACTGGTACAGTTACCTAACGATGAGATGAAGGGTAGAATAATTGGTCGAGAGGGTAGAAATATTCGTACTCTTGAAACCATGACAGGTGTAGATCTGATCATTGATGATACACCGGAAGCAGTTATTCTCTCAAGCTTTGATCCTGTTAGAAGGGAAGTTGCAAGAATTGCACTTGAGAAGCTGATTGTCGATGGAAGAATCCATCCGGCAAGAATCGAAGAGATGGTAGAAAAAGCGCAGAAGGAAGTAGAAACCATGATGCGTGAGGAAGGTGAAGCAGCAACCCTTGAGGTTGGTATTCACGGAATTCATCCTGAATTAGTGAGACTTCTTGGTAAGATGAAGTTTAGAACAAGCTATGGACAGAATGCATTAAAGCATTCTATCGAAGTAGCACATTTATGTGGTTTATTGGCCGGAGAAATAGGTGTCGATGTCAAAGTTGCGAAACGTGCCGGATTACTTCATGATATCGGTAAATCTGTAGATCATGATATGGAAGGCTCTCATGTACAGATTGGTGCTGACTTATGTAGAAAGTATAAGGAATCACCGATTATTGTAAATGCAGTAGAAGCTCACCATGGCGACGTTGAACCAGAATCCCTGATAGCATGTCTTGTACAGGCTGCAGATGCAATCTCAGCAGCAAGACCGGGTGCTAGAAGAGAGACTCTGGAAACTTATACTACACGTCTTAAGAAATTGGAGGATATTGCAAACTCCTATAAGGGTGTAGAGAAGACATATGCTATTCAGGCAGGTAGAGAGATTCGAGTAATAGTTGTTCCTGAACACGTTAATGATTCCGATATGGTATTACTTGCAAGGGATATTGCAAAGCAGATTGAAAATGAGCTGGAATATCCTGGACAGATCAAGGTTAATATCATAAGAGAGTCTCGCGTTGTAGATTATGCTAAGTAATTATTTTCAGCCTGTGGAATAAAATGTTCCACAGGCTTTTTTAGTGAATGAAAAATATGAAAAAATATGGATAGCTGGGAGGCAACAGATGGATCATAAATTTATCAGAGAGAAAAAAGAACTGGCATATCATGCTCATATATTTGATGTATATAATGATTATTTGAGACTGCCGGATGGAAAACATATAGTATATGATCTGGTCGATCATGTAGATGGCTGTTGTGTCTTGCCGGTGGATGAAGATGGAAACCTGATCCTGGTAAGTCAATATAGAAATGCGGTAGATGATATAACCTTAGAGGTTCCTGCTGGCTGTATGGATGAGGGAGAAGATCCGGGTCAGTGCGCAGTCAGGGAATTGGAAGAGGAAACCGGATATATTGCACAGGAACTTCAATTTGTAACAAAGACATATCTTGCGATCGGTACCAGTAATGAGCAGACCTATATTTATATTGCAACCGATCTGAAAAAGGGAATCAGACAACTGGATCCGGAAGAATTTATCCGAATCCGACGGCTTTCATTGGCAGAAGCCATGACTATGATACAGACCGGAGAGATCGTCGATTCAAAAACTATTATTGCAATCCTGGCATATGCTGTAGAACAAATGAAGAAATAAATACCAGATGCAGTATAGCAAAAATAAATCACCATGAGTATATCCAGACAGATCATAGTAGATGAGAATGGTGGTTTTATTGTTTGATGCATATATTAGGACAGGAAAACATATGTATACGAGGGGGGATGATATGAAACGTAAATTTATATGGGCAATGTTCTGGATCGGCCTGATCCTTGGAACCTTGCTTGTAAATACACAATTAAATGTGCAGGAGATATTAGGTCGGACAGGGATACAGACTGGAAAACAGGAACTGATCGCTTTGATCTGTAAAAGAATCGTGGAGCTGGTAGCGGTTGTAGCTCTTTTAAAGCTTGTTCCGGATAAAGCATCCGATGGTGCTCTTATGGGGATATCCGGACTGATCACCGGTATGATGGTTTCACTATATGCGATGAACGGAACTATGTTCCGTGCGTTTGCATTTTATATGATTGCTTTGATTATTATGGGATTATATGCAGTTGTTGTTAAAATTATATGTGGAACAACAGGAGAAGGGATGAGTCAGATTGCCTGTATGGTTGCCAGATTGCATAATTCTTTTCTGGGAACGGCAATTATTGTTACGATTTTATTACTGAATATCATTCTGGAAGTAAAAATTCTGAAATTTTTTTGAAAAAGTTTTACTACATGTGGTATACATAATTCTGTATAGACACATGATTTGGTAAAAACAAAGAAATTACGAAAAAACCTTGATTTTGCTTATAAAAATTATGTTTGATTTTATAGAAATTTGTATTTATAATGATATTTAGTCTACATAATAAGGGGAAAAATGCGTGGAAATTTACATAGAGAAATATGTTGATTATCTCAAAAATATTAAGAAATCAAGTGAAAATACAGTAGCTTCTTATCAGCGTGATCTGGTGAAGTTTTCTGATTTCTACCGGGAGAATGGAACAGAGGATATTCGTTCGATAAATGAGACAAATATCAACACTTATGTTCTGTATTTAGAAAAAAATGGAAAATCAATGGCAACTGTATCAAGAAGCATAGCGTCGATCAAGTCGTTTTTCGGATTCCTTTTTCGGGAGAAGATACTGATGGACGATCCATCGGTTAATATCAAACCTCCAAAGATTGAAAAGAAAGTGCCGGATATCTTAACAATAGAGGAGGTGAACCGGCTTCTTGACCAGCCGGGAGACCAGTCTCCAAAGGAGATCCGTGACCGGGCAATGTTAGAGCTGTTATATGCGACAGGAATCCGGGTATCGGAGCTTGTCACATTAAAGATTACAGATGTGAATCTGAAGATGGGATACATTGAATGTCATGACCTCAGAAAGTCAAGGATCATTCCGATCGAAGATTCCGCACAGCGTGCACTTGATAATTATATTTCGAATGTCCGGGACGATATGTGCAAGGATTCCGAGTATCTGTTTTCCAACTGCAAGGGAACACCGATGACCAGACAGGGATTTTGGAAGATTATCAAGGTGTATGCTGATAAAGCAGGAATTGATAAGGATATTACACCGCATATGATCCGTCATTCGTTTGCGTCACATCTTGTAAATAATGGTGCAGACTTAAAGGCAGTACAGGAAATGCTGGGACATGCAGATATCTCAACGACACAGATCTATCTGAACAGCAAGCAGAGCCGCTTAAAAGAGGAATATCAGAAAGCGCATCCGCGGGCATAAGCGGAATGAACATAAAAGAAAACGATAAACGCCAGCCGACGGGCTATTGGCTGGGCAAAGCATAAGCTGCTGAATGTATATAGCAGAAAACATATTTGTGGATGATTATGCCGTATACAAGGTTAATACGCAGCAAAGTATGGATTGTACGAAAAAAAGTACATGGAAATAGTTGCATCTTGTCTGTAAAATAGAATATAATCCTTTCGGTTGATAAAAGTTTAAAAGTGAAGGACGACAGGAGAAAGAAAAATGGAGAACAATTATTATTCACCGGTACAGATTCTGGAAAATAATATAAAAGCAGGCATCAATAAAGCCAATATGGGTTTGCTTAAGATGATATTACTTGGTATGTTCGCAGGTATGTTTATTGCGATCGGAGCAGAGGGGTCAAACCTTGCAGCTCATAATCTGACAGGTGTAGGTGTTGCAAGAACATTAACAGGCGTGGTTTTCCCGATCGGTCTTATGATGTTAGTTGTAACCGGCGGTGAGTTATTTACAGGAAACTGTATGCTGACAATGGCACTTGCAGACCATAAGATCAAAGCATTACAGATGATAAAAAACTGGGTTGTTGTATATTTCAGCAATATGCTTGGATCTATACTGACAGCAGCTTGTGTATGTGCTTCTGGTCAGTATGATTACTCAGATGGAGCACTTGGAGCATTCACGATCAAGGTTGCCATGGGTAAAGCAGATATTGATATCAGCAAAGCAATCTTTTCCGGTATCCTTTGTAATATTTTGGTATGTATCGCAGTATTGATGAGTAGTGCAGCGAAAGATCTGATCGGTAAGCTGTTTGGAGCATTTTTCCCAATCTTGATCTTCGTTATCTCAGGGTTCGAACACTGTGTTGCAAATATGTACTACATTCCGGCAGGAATCCTTGCATCCGGCAACAGCAAATATGTAGATAAGGCCTGTGAGCTTTATGGATATACATCCGCACAGATCTCAGATACACTTACAGTAGGTGGTTTTGTTCACAACCTGTTGCCGGTTACACTCGGTAATATTATAGGCGGCGGTATCGTTGTATCACTGGGACTGTATGCAGCGCATTTGGTGCTGGATAAGAAAGAGAAATAAAAAAAAGAGAATATTATTTTTGATATGTATGATAGAATAAAAGACCTTGTAGTTATGTACGACTACAAGGTCTTTTTTGTAATTTTAAAATACTATATGTCAACATATATTTAGAAAATATAAATATATGTTGACATATGTAATGCGTATATGCAATACTATAATTGCAACCATTATATTGCATAAAAGGGAGGAAAATGAAGAAGATAAAAAGAAATATAATATTATTGGCATGTTGTATTACATTATTTAGCTCATTTGTTGTTTCGGCAACATCGGCGAGCAACTCTATAACTAATGGGGCTGCAACATTAACAGGATCGGCGCGTATGTATGATTATAGTAAGAAAAAAGATAAATGCATCATGACTGCAGCATTTGGGGGAGGAAAGGCAACTGAAGCTACATCAGGTTCGATATCTGGTAAAATACAGGGTATAGATGTAAAAGCGAAAAGAATGGATACGGGTAATTTAAATAAAAAAAATAAAACCTATAGTGATTCAAAAATTGTTAGTGATGCATATTGTGTATTTACTGTTACAATATCATTAAAAGGTGCAGATTCTAAAGAAATATATGCACACGATTAATATATAATACAAGAAGATGTACATATAATGGTTGTAGATTATCAAAGGAAGTTAAAATGAGGATAAGAGATAAAGAATTTTTTAGATTGTTTTTGATCGTATATACACTTATGTTTGTGATTATTTTTCAGTGCTTCGATATTATTAATAAAATGCAGGCTGAGTTAAAGGGAAGGTTATATAATGGTAATTATTCTAATTTGGCGGGAATTGAAACAAAGTGTGATGTATGTATGAATCATCTTAAGGCAGAATATAATCAGGCGGGTGAGCTTGAAGCTATGTCGATTGATGTTCCAGATAAGCATAGACAGAAGGAACATCTTGAAACTGCCAAAATGATCATAAAAGCAATGTATGGAAGAAATTTCACGGTGTATTCATATGCCAATGTTCGGGTTAGTGGAATGCTTCAGGAAAGGTCAGAACTGGCAGTTTTTTCATTGAAGGATGAATTGCCATTTAATATCACTAAAGGACGATCAATATGTTCGGACGATTTAGAGAAAAAAGCTCGTGTTGCAATTGTATCTGAGGATATGATAAATACAATGGTGAAAAAAGAAGAATATTATTACATAAAAATTAATAATGAAGAGTATCAAGTTGTTGGAATTTATGAACCTGTTGCAGATAAGGCAGATGTGTGTTTTGCCTATTTTCCTCAAACAGAATATCAATTTGAGGAATTCTGCAGGAATTTTATAGATAATATTTTTTCAATTTCTAATATGAAGTGGGGAATATTTGGAGTTTATATTGGATCAGAAAATAGTTTTGATATAAATGAAATAGATGAATTTATTTCGGAACTTGAAAAAATATCCGATACAACATTTGATATAAAAGTAATAGATCGTTCGATTGCATCACCGAATGAAAAAATAAAAGTGTTAATTATAATATATGTATTATTGTTATTCTTTTGTATTGTTGTTTATATTCAGGTGATTGATATGTTTACAAAAAAAAGATATAAAGATTATGTAATATATCGTGCCTGTGGTTGCAACTGCAATATGATCGCAAGAAGATTATTTATGGAGATGCTGCCAATGTTTATCTGTTCATTTATTGCAGTTTTTATTGCAAATAGCGTATATAATGTCTGGCTGACAGATTCTGTATGGTATAGTATTTCATATGAAGGTGTTGCGTTTATGGCAGGAACATCGGTTGTTCTTGTTTATATGTCAATTTTCATCATAATTATGAAGTTGCGTCGGATTAATCTGGCAGAAGGGATTATGGATCTATAAATGAAACTTAGGTATTTATGGAAAATCACGTTGGATAATGAATGGAAACAAGGAATTCGAAGTTTTTTTAATGTTATTCTATATATTGTTGGAATTACAATAATTGGACTTCTGGTGTATTTTGTCAGTCTTGAAACAGATACGAAGAAGTCGGTAGAGCGTTCTATACGAAAAGAAATAAAAACATTAGGAAGCATAAGTATTGAAGGGAATCCTTCAGATATTCAGTATAATTCAAATTTTAATCTTTTGAAAGTTGTTAAAAGTTTTAGTGGCATAGATGCATGTTCATCTGGATGGGGAAATGGTTCACTGGCAATATCCGGAGACTGGCGTATCGAATATGATGCATCGGAATACAGAGATGAAGACTTGAAATTACTGCAAGATATACAAAAAAAGAATGTTTATGATCCCGGATATGCAATACAGGGGAAAAGTTTGGAAACTACCTGGCTAGACGCTGGAGCGTGGGATATGATGAAAATTGATCTGCTGCAAGGCAGATGTCCTTCTGAGATTGATTATGCTTTATATGGTGACGCGATTCCAATCTATCTGGGGTATCGTTATAAAGATAAAGTGCAGCCGGGAACCCGCCTTATACATGGAGAAGAGGTTTATGTTGTAGAGGGGATTCTGAAGAAGAACAGTGTATTAGCTCCAAATAGTGATGATCTGATGAACATGTATCCGGAAGACCAGAATGCGATACCCTATCAAATACTTGATTATAGCATTTTGATAATTTTAAATTCAGAAATGGACAATACATATAATTGTTTTTTTACATTAAAAGATGGTTATTCATTTGATGATGTTCAAAGTTATCTGGATGCGTTAAATTTGAACCCGGATGTAGAATTTTACATCAATAGTGTAGAAAAATATCTGGATAATATGAGCAGGGAATCAGAAAGAAAAGAAATGACTGGGTTATTTGTGTATGTCACTGTGATTGTGTGTTTGATTCTGTCGTGCTTTGAAATTAACACGATATTGGCACAGAGAAGAGAGTTTGGGATACTTCTTGCTTATGGGTTATCGCATAGAGATATTATAAAGATGGTATTGATCGATAATATAAAAAAAATGATCATTGCAATTCTGATTATGACGTGCGTAATAGCCGGTAAACTGGCAGCGAACATTATGGTAGAGAATATGACATTTTATATGTTGAAGAATACGATTTACAGTCGGTTAATCTTGACGATTGGAATGATAGGGATATTGCTTGTTCTTTTGGTCTGTATTGTACCGTCAATTCTGTTAAAGAAAATATCTCCGGCGGAATTACTTGGAGGAAAATAAATGATTCAATTAAAAGAAGCAAAAAAAATATACAAAAATGGCAGGACAGAATATCCTGCGTTGAATGGGATAGACCTGACTATAGAAAATGGAGAATATGTTGCAATTATTGGAACATCCGGATCGGGAAAAAGTACACTTTTAAATATCATAGGTGGGATGGATCAGACAACAGATGGTCAGTATCTGTATGATGAAAAGAATGTTAGCAAAATGAATTCTCATGCGCTTCATTTGTTTCGAAAGGAATATGTGAGCTTTGTATTCCAACGATTTGCACTATTGAATCAGTATAGTGTATATGAAAATGTCGAAGTACCGCTTTTGGCAAAGGGAATAGAGAAGAAAGAACGTAAGAAAAAAGTTCTTTCCGCATTGATGCAGGTTGGAATTCAGGATTTGTATAAGAAAAAGCCAAGTGAACTTTCGGGTGGGGAACAACAGCGGTGTGCAATTGCCAGAGCTTTGGTTATGGATACTCCTGTTGTACTTGCGGATGAACCGACAGGTTCTCTGGATAAAAACTCAGGCATTAAGGTTATGGAACTTTTAGAAGGACTGCATGAGCAGGGAAAGACCTTGATAATTGTAACACATGATATGGATATAGCAGAACATGCTGATCGTATAATACAGATTGAGGATGGAAAGATTGTTGCTGATACAAAAAAGAATTAAAAAATATTTATTATTGATAGGCGGAATTGTTATATTGCTTTCAGGTTGTGAAAAAAAAGAAAGTGATGATATGTTTGTGCTGGATCAGGAGGAAATGTCGATACAGGGAGAAGTTCAAAATAGTGAATTAGGGAAAAAAATGAAGGTACCGCAAAGCATCGATTGCAAGATGAAAACAGAAGATGCCGACTTACAAGCAATATTGATATCAGATAAGTCTGTCTGTATTCCAGATGTAGAACAACTTTATACAATGAAGTGCAGCAGAGAGAGACTGGATGCATCATACAAAAAGAAGATTTCAGAAGCAATATTTGGCGAAACAGTCCTGTATATATATGATGGCACCCCATTAATATCTGAATGTGATGAACAAATCCAATATTGCAAAAACAAGCAAAATATTTCGGATACCTTTTATAAACAATATTACCAGGCGAGTATTGAGGAGCTAGAGCAACAGAAAAAAACTGCACAGGAGATAAGAGAAAAGAATATTGATTTTTCGGCGGATCAGTACATTGGTATGATTAACGATCAAAAATATCTTCTTACATTTTATGGAAACGAAGACTATTGTGAATCCTTTGAACTAATGTTGTATCCGGAGAATTCAATGGAGAAATTTTTTGAGATTGATAACGGATATGGATTTGTTCAACCGACAGATATCTTGTCTGAAAATGAGTTGCTGTATTCGGATCTTTTGAATTATAGTGAAAATGAAGAAGATCTTTCAGTCGGGAATCGATGTAGTAAAACAATAGAGGAAGCGATAGATACCGCTTTGGGCTATGCTGGTGCATGTGTCTCATTGCCTGTTGATACGGGATGTGTAGAACCATTTTGTGTATCCTATATAAAGGGTGAAACAGAGGAAGAAGTACTTTTGTGTGATGGATATTCTATAACATTTCTTCCGAAAATTGAACAAGTTACTCCTTTTGTGTCAGATTTGTATTATGTAGAAAGTATAGCAGGTCAATATGACAACAGAAATGACAGCCAATCAAGCATTATGACAAATGGTTCAATATTACGCATTGTAATATCTTCGAAAGGTGTGGTTGGCATTGGTTGTGTAATGCCGGTGAAACAGGATGAAAAAGCGAAAAAAGTGGAACAGCTTTTAACGTGGGATGAGATTATGGAAGCCTTGAAAAATGGCTTGCCGGAATACATCAAAAAGCATGGTGCGTCATATTCGCAAATTGCATTTAATCATGTAGAACTAACATACTATTTAGAAGAAACAGAGGAGGGATATTGTTATATTCCTGTATGGCTTTTGGCAAATATTGATGCGCAGTTACAGGTTCCAGATCAGCTTATTCTACTGGATGCAAGAAATGGAAGATTTGTAGAAATAAAATAATATTCCAGATATACAAAATACAACTGCCCTATATAGAATAACATTGTGAAGATTTCGTTTTTCGATGTATATTGCCAGTAAATACAAATGCTTGTTTGATCCGTAGGTGAGTTAACACAGGAGTATTACGAATCAGGCATATGCATCGAATAGAAATCGCAACAAGTTATCTGTATAGGGCAGTTTGGTTGTATGTAGGGAATCCCATGCTGTAGAGGAAAGCCCTCCACTATTTATAAAACTCCACCAGCTTGTCCATTCTTGCGGACATATTATCAAACAGCGCATTCACGATCGTGATCGCAGCCATGGATTCTACAACGACTACAGCGCGGGGGCCGATGATCGGGTCATGTCTGCCGCGGATCGACACATCGATATTTTCACCGGATTTGTTAATTGTTTTCTGTGTGCTGGCAATCGATGGTGTAGCCTTGAAATGACAGGTGAGCAACAGATCAGAACCGTCGCTGATTCCACCCAGGATTCCACCGGCATGATTCGAGTTCTTGTTTACAACACCATCTTCGATATGGAAACCGTCATTATCATAAGAACCGGTATTTTCGGATACCATGACGCCATCCCCGATCTCAACTGCTTTCACAGCACCGATCGACATAAGGGCTTTGGCGAGATTTGCGTCTAATTTATCAAAGACCGGATCTCCCAGACCAGCCGGAACACCGGACACGATACACTTGACAGTAGAACCGATTGAATCATTTTGTGCTATGATATCAGAAAGATATGCAGATGCAGCTTCGCAGCTTTTTGCATCCGGCATGTTCAGTTCATTCTTTGAGATATAGTCTGCATCAAAGTCGGCAGGGTCGGATACGATATCGCCGATCGATGAAACATAGGTTGTAAATGAGATATTTAATGTCTTTAAGATCTTTGCGGCAATCGCACCGGCGGCAACTCTGCCGATCGTCTCTCTGCCGGAGGAACGGCCGCCACCACGGTAATCGCGAAAACCATATTTCTGGTCGAAGGTATAATCAGCATGTCCCGGACGATAGTAGGTAGCGATGTCACCGTAATCGCCGGAGCGCTGGGAGGTGTTCCGAACCATCAGTGAGATCGGAGTGCCGGTGGTCTTTCCCTCGAATACACCGGAAAGGATCTCTACCTGATCGGATTCCTTTCTTGGAGTTGAGAACTGGGAGAAGCCCGGACGTCTGCGGTTTAAGTATACCTGAATATCATCCTCGGTAAGTGGAAGACCGGCAGGACAGCCGTCAACGACAACACCGAGTGCTTTTCCATGGGATTCGCCCCATGTAGTGATCTTGAATTTATTTCCAAATGTTGAACCTGACATAATATGTAATCTCCTTCATGTAGAATAAACACAGACAGTATGTTGCATTTGATGTATCTGTGTTAGATGCCGGAAGAACAGTATATTTATATTGCTCTTCATACCATCACGATGTTATTATATAGTAGTTGAAAAACAAAAAGCAACAGAAAATGCTTGTTATATAGTAGTTGAAAAACAAAAAATACGTTTTGTGCAGTGAAAAACATAGAAAACCTTGATTTTAAAGTTGACACACCTTTGAAAGTGTGGTAGTCTGACAAAGGTCAGCCTGTACTTAGTTTAAGGAGTCTCCGTCCTTTTACCCAGTTTAGGCCAAGTATAATATTATGGAGGATTGTTATCATGATAACAAAAGAGCAGAAACAGGAAATCGTTGCTAAGTATGGCAAGGATGCAAATGACACAGGTTCAGCAGAAGTACAGATTGCACTTCTTACAGCAAGAATCAATGACTTAAACCAGCATTTCAAGGCTAATCCTAAGGATCACCATTCAAACCGTGGTCTGTTAAAGATGGTTGGTCAGAGAAGAAACATGCTTGCTTACTTAAAGAGCAAAGACATTGAGCGTTACAGAAAGCTGATCGAGAGCCTTGGCTTAAGAAAATAATTTCTGCATCACAGATAAGAAAGACAGGTTGTTCCAATGTATGTTGGGATGACCTGTTTTTTTTGGATTCAATCTTGTATTTGACATATGAGTATGCTAAACTTTAAGAGATTGCGGCATGGCAATTCGAGACTTCTACAAGCTGTATCTATAAGGTGCGTCTTGTAGTTGTTTCGAGCCTGCTGCGGTTAATAATAGAAAAACAGGAGAAAAGAAAATGAGCAAAGAATTCAAGACTTATTCTATGGACATTGCCGGCAAGACACTTCGTGTTGATATCGGCAGAGTAGCAGCACAGGCAAATGGCGCTGCATTTATGCATTATGGTGATACAACTGTATTATCAACAATCACTGCATCTGAGAAGCCAAGAGACGGAATCGACTTCTTCCCATTAAGCGTTGAGTATGAAGAGAAGATGTATGCAGTAGGAAAGATCCCTGGCGGATTCAACAAGAGAGAGGGAAAAGCATCTGAGAACGCAGTACTTACATCCCGTGTTATCGACCGTCCGATGCGTCCGTTATTCCCTAAGGATTACAGAAATGATGTTACATTAAATAACCTTGTTACATCTGTTGATCCTGAGTGCAGACCAGAGTTGGTTGCCATGCTTGGTTCTGCTATCGCAACTGCAATTTCAGATGTTCCATTCTGCGGACCATGTGCAATGACACAGGTTGGTATGATCGATGGAGAATTCATCATTAACCCATCTCAGAAACAGTGGGATGAGGGTGATTTGAAGCTTACAGTTGCATCTACAAGCACAAAGGTTATCATGATCGAGGCTGGTGCAAATGAGATTCCTGAAGACAAGATGATCGAAGCAATCTATAAGGCACATGATGTAAACCTTTCTATCATTGAATTCATCAACAAGATGGTAGAAGAAGTTGGTAAGCCAAAGCATGATTATGTAAGCTGCGCAATTCCGGAAGAATTATTTGCAGCTATGAAAGAGATCGTAACTCCTGCTGAGATGGAAGTCGCTGTATTTACAGATGAGAAGCAGGTAAGAGAAGAAAATATCAGACAGATCAGAGAGAAATTCGAAGAAGCATTTGCTGACAATGAAGAATGGCTTGCTCTGATCCCTGAAGCATTATATCAGTATCAGAAGAAGACAGTAAGAAAGATGATCTTAAAAGATCGTAAGAGACCGGATGGACGTGCAATCAACCAGATCAGACCACTTGCTGCAGAGGTTGATATCATCCCTAGAGTACATGGTTCTGCAATGTTCACTCGTGGACAGACACAGATCTGCGATATCGTAACACTTGCTCCATTATCAGAGATCCAGAAGATCGATGGATTAGATGAGAATGTAGTATCCAAGAGATACATGCATCACTATAATTTCCCATCATATTCTGTAGGTGAGACAAAGGTATCCAGAGGACCGGGACGTCGTGAGATCGGACATGGTGCACTTGCTGAACGTGCATTACTTCCTGTATTACCATCTATAGAAGAGTTCCCATATGCGATCCGTGCCGTATCTGAGACATTTGAGTCAAATGGTTCTACTTCCATGGCATCTACCTGTGCATCCTGTATGTCACTGATGGCTGCCGGTGTACCATTAAAGTCAATGGTTGCAGGTATTTCCTGTGGTCTGGTTACAGGTGATACAGATGATGATTATGTAGTATTAACAGATATTCAGGGCCTGGAAGATTTCTTCGGAGATATGGACTTCAAGGTAACAGGTACTTATAAGGGTATCACAGCAATCCAGATGGATATCAAGATCCACGGACTGACAAGACCGATTGTAGAAGAAGCTATCGCAAGAACAAGAGAAGCAAGATTATTCATTATGGATGGCGTTATGAGCAGTGCAATTCCTGCACCAAGAACACATGTTAATGAATTTGCTCCAAAGATCGTTCAGATCAAGATCGATCCTGATAAGATCGGTGAGGTAATTGGTCAGAGAGGAAAGACGATCAATACGATCATCGAGGAGACAGGCGTTAAGATCGATATCGATGATGACGGAAACGTATCTGTATGTGGCGTTGAACAGGAGAGCATGGACAAGGCTATGAACATGATCAAAATGATCGTTGAGCCACTTGTTGTTGGTGATGACTACAAGGGTAAGGTTGTTAAGATCCTTGACTGTGGCGCAATCGTTTCACTTGCACCAAACAAAGATGGTCTGATCCACATTTCAAAGCTTTCTGACAAGAGAGTTGCAAAGGTAGAAGACGTTGTAAATGTAGGCGACGACGTTGTTGTTAAGGTTATCAAGATCGACGAAAGAGCTGGACGTATCAGCCTCAGCTTAAAGGACGTAGAGAATAAATAAAAAACAAAAAATATACAGGAGGGTATGTGTGTGAAATACGGACATTTTGATGAAGCCAAAAAAGAATATGTAATAGACAGACCGGATACTCCTGCACCTTGGGCGAACTACCTTGGTTCGCCTGCCTATGGTGCGATTATCTCCAATAATGCAGGTGGTTACAGCTTTGAAAAGAGTGGTGCGAACGGAAGAATTATCCGTTACATCTTCAACAGCTTTGACCAGCCGGGAAGATATGTATACTTAAGAGATGACGATACTTCAGATTTCTGGTCAGCATCCTGGCAGCCGGTAGGCAAGAGCCTGAATGAATACAAGAGCGAGTGTCATCACGGAACTGCTTATACCAATATCATGGCAGATTATTCCGGTATCCATTCTGAGGTACTTTATTATGTACCGCTGGATAAGACACATGAGGTATGGAATGTAACTCTTACAAATAAATCCAATAAGACCAGACATCTGTCTGCGATCGGTTTCTGTGAATTTACAAACGACTGCAACTATGAGCAGGATCAGGTAAACTTACAGTATACATTATTTATTTCAAGAACCTACTACAGAGATCAGAAAATCCTTCAGGTGATCAATGAGAATGTAGTGAATGATTCAGTGGATGGAAATGCTGTAAACAAGCGTTTCTTCGGACTTGCAGGCAGTGAAGTTGCTTCTTACTGTGGAGATAAAGAAGAATTCCTTGGTATGTATCACACATATGCTGATCCGGTTGCTGTTATCAATGGTGACTGTGGTAATAAATTAAATTATAACGAGAATTCTTGTGGTGCACTTCAGACAAAGATCACACTTGAGCCGGGCGAATCAAAGACATTTTCATTTATTCTTGGCATGAAGGATGAAGCTACAGCAAATGAGATCATGAAAGCCTATGAAGATGAGAAGACCTGTGCTGCAGAGCTTCAGGAGCTGATCGATTACTGGCATGGCAAGTTAGATAACTTCCAGGTTAAGACACCGAGCGAGTCATTTAACAACATGATCAATACATGGAATTCTTATCAGTGCTTTATGACCTTTATCTGGTCAAGAGCTGCATCCTTTACATACTGTGGCCTGAGAAACGGTTATGGCTACAGAGATACCGTACAGGATATTCAGGGTATCATCCATCTTGCACCGGAAATGGCGCTGGAAAAGATTCGTTTCATGTTATCCGCTCAGGTAGATAATGGTGGCGGACTTCCGCTGGTTAAGTACACACACAACCCTGGTCATGAGGATACACCGGATGATCCATCTTATGTAAAAGAGACCGGACATCCTGCATATCGTGCAGATGATGCATTATGGTTATTCCCGACCATTTACAAATATATCGCAGAGTCAGGTAATATCGGCTTTATAGATGAGGTTATCCCATTTGCAAATAAGGATGAAGGAACTGTATACGAGCATTTGAAGAGAGCAATCGACTTCTCTATGAACCGTCTGGGTGATAATGGAATGCCTGCAGGACTTCATGCGGACTGGAACGACTGCTTAAGACTTGGCAAGCGTGGAGAATCTACATTTGTAGCAATGCAGCTTTATTATGCAATGACTGTAATTAAGTATTTTGCAGAGTTAAAAGACGATGCAGATTATATTGACTATATCAATGAGATCCAGTATAAGATGGGTAACACAATTCAGGAGAAATGCTGGGAAGATGACCGTTATATCCGTGGATATAAAGAGGGTGGTATGGTGATCGGTTCCAAGAATGATCCTGAAGCAAGTATGTGGCTGAACCCTCAGTCATGGGCAGTTATCAGCGGTCTTGCTACCAGAGAACAGAGCGAGCTTGCATTGGAATCTGTTCACAGAGAATTAAATACACCATATGGTGTCAGACTGATGTTCCCACCATATAAGAAACATGCGTTTGACGGAGCGTTAATGCTTCTGTTCAATGCAGGAACAAAGGAGAATGCAGGTATCTTCTCACAGCCACAGGGCTGGATCATCCTTGCTGAAGCATTGATGGGACATGGTAATCGTGCATTTGAATACTTTGACGAGAGTTCACCGGCATCTATGAATGATAAGGCCGAGGTTCGTAAGTTAGAGCCTTACTGCCATGGTCAGTTCACGGAGTCAGTTGGAAGTCCTTATGAAGGCCGTTCCCATGTTCACTGGCTGACAGGAACAGCATCTACCTGTATGGTTGGATGTGTTGAGGGTATCATGGGTATGCGTCCTGATTTCTACGGAATTAAGATCGCACCTGCAGTACCATCTGACTGGAAAGAGTTCAATATCACAAAGAACTATCGTGGCAAGAAGTTAAATATTCATGTTACAAATCCGGACGGACATGAAAGTGGCTGCCAGAGCATGACTGTAAATGGAAAGGTAATGGAAGATAACTACATTCGGTTTGATGAACTGGATGATGTAAATGAGATTACACTCGTTATGTAATTTATGAATAATTTCATATAAAGTATCAAACAATAGGCAGGAAGAAATGAAAAAATCTTCCTGCCTGTTATTTTTTTGCAAAAAAGTTATGGTTGAATGGAAAAGCAAAAATGATATTCGATTTATACAGGCGGAACATTTCTGACTATAAGAAAGGAAGTCGTTTACATGGATCAGGAATTAAAAAGACAGGACCTCATTGTAGAAAATGGTCAGATCATCATAAATGGAAACAAAGAAAAATATAATATATTGTTACTTGATATCATTGGGGAGATTGAGGGACATGTCAGTCTGCCGTCCGATACCAAGACTACAAAATATGAGCATATATTGCCGGAGCTTGCGGTTGTTCAGGATGACGAAAGCATCAAAGGTGTACTCGTATTATTAAATACAGTAGGCGGGGATGTAGAAGCAGGCCTTGCAATAGCAGAGATGCTGGCATCAATCAGCAAACCGGTTGTTACACTGGTGCTTGGAGGGAGTCATTCGATCGGTGTGCCGCTTGCGGTATCAGGTAATGTATCATTTATCGTACCGACAGCAACGATGGTTGTGCATCCTCTCAGAGTATCCGATACCGTGCTAGGTGTGAGACAAAATTACGAATATATCGAACGGATGCAGGACCGAATCATACAGTTTACGTCTTGTCATTCCAAGATCGGTGAAGATTCATTAAGATCGATCATGTTCAATACACAGGAATTATCCAAAGATATCGGTTCGGTTCTTGTTGGAAAAGAAGCGGTCGAATGCGGCATTATTGACAGGATCGGAGGAATATCGGCTGCATTAAACAAACTCTATGACTTGATAAATTGATGGAATGATAGTAAAATAGGCTGATGGTTCGTTTTTTTTACGGCTATTGGCCGGTACATAGAAAAACGGTATAGATAGAGAAAACAATAAAACAGTGCTGGTTATACAGCGGATTGGAGCAATTATGTCACTATTAGAATCAATCATTATGGGAATCATTCAGGGAGCAACCGAGTTCCTTCCCGTCAGCAGTTCAGGACATCTCGCAATCTTTAAGAACATGTTTCATGTAAATACAGATACAGGCATCATGTTTGATATCCTGCTTCATTTTGGCACACTGGTTGCCATCTTTATTGTGTATTGGAAGGATATTGTTGAACTGATCGTAGAAGGATTTACGATTATCGGTCTTGCCTGCTGCAATGTAGGGAGATTTTTTGCAAATCTGTTTTCCAAGGAGAAGAAACCATATCGTAAGATCATTGAAACGGAATACCGTAAATTCGTAATGCTTGTTATTTTATCAACACTTGTAACTATGGTGATCGCACTTCCGTTTGAGAGTAAGATTGAAAATGCCGGAAATACTTTATTAGTTCCGGGATTTTGTCTCTGTATCACATCTGTGATTTTATTTATTGCTGATCGTGTTCAGAAGGGCAATAAAGGACCGGCAGAGGCTACATATAAGAATTCGTTATTTATCGGTCTGGCTCAGGGTATTGCAACTCTTCCCGGTATTTCCAGATCGGGCTCTACGATCACAGCAGGTCTTGCATGTGGATTCAACAGAGAATTTGCAGTAAAATATTCATTCATCATGTCGATTCCGACAATTCTTGGAGCATGTATTCTTCAGATCCCGGATCTGGCAGGTGCAAGTCTTACCGGATCAGAGATCCTGAATTATGTGATCGGTATGATCGTTGCGGGCGTTGTAGGCTTTCTTTGTATCAAAGTGATGCTGAAATCAGTAAAGAACAATAAATTCAAGGGATATTCCATTTATTGTTTATGCGCAGGTGTGATATCTGTCATTTATTATTTTGTACGTTAATTTAAGTAAGTAAGTGGGAGAAGAAAATGGCTGAAACCAGAAAGAAAAACGGGACGGCAAAACAGAACGGAACGACCAGAGCCACCGGTGGAACCGGGAAAAATGGTACGGGGAAAAAAAATAGTACAGCTAAAAGGTCAAATACAGTATCGAACCCAAATACATCAAAAAAACAGATGGAACAACAGATAGAAGAAGATAACAGGGAAGTACGTCTGGAAGTAATCCTGTTAGTCATTCTTGCTTTTTCCATATTCTTGATGATCGCTAACTTTGGCAAATGTGGAAAGGTCGGCGATGCAATATCCGGTTTCCTGTTTGGTGTGATCGGATTTGCCGAATACATATTTCCGGTATATCTTTTTATATCATCGGCATTTATTATTTCCAATCTTGGTAATAAAAAGGTTAGAAATGAAGTAATCTATATCGGTGTGGTTCTGATGATCATATCGATGATCAGCCAGATGATCTTCACAACCGATTATTTATCTGTAAAACAGTTATATCTGGATGGATATAAGGAGCATATGGGCGGTGGAATTATCTGTGGCGGTTTGTTCTTTATTTTCAGAAATACGATCGGTATCGTGGGCGTAACACTGGTAATGATCCTTGGTGCGCTTGTTATGTTTGTCCTGATCACGGGAATCTCAGTGATCGATACATTTAAGGATCTGATCAACAGCTTTTACAGGGAAGAAGAATATGAGGAACCGGAGCAGGAGTGCAGACCGGTTAAAAAGAATAAGAAAAAGTCCGGAAAGTCCGGAAACAGCCAGGTAAGGCTTGAGAACCTGAAGGTCTATGAAAGCGGTGAAAAGCAAAAGGGCAAAGCGAAGGACTTCTTTGAGAATGAGGATGAGATTCATGAAATAAATGTACCGGATGACGATTTTCTTACATTTAATAATGATGTAGAGAAGATTGTACTTCATGATGAAAGAGAAGAACAGATACCGGTATCGTTTGCGAAGAAAACGTCGGTTACAAAGAGCAGGAGAAAATCAGAACCTGCTCCTGTAGAAACGGCAGCCGGTGTTTCGTCGGCAGTTCCTATGGGTGATACACAGGAGATTCCTGTTCAGCAGACAAAAGACATCTTTGATGCAGAATTTGAGGATGAAGAAGATGTTCTTTCCGGTGCGATCAATGGAAATGAGCATCCGGAGGTTGTCAGTGTGATACCGGATGATTATGATCCGGATATGGATTCTGCGTTTTCCAGTGTGACAGGAAAGACAGAGAACTCTCAGACGGTGAAGAAGCATGCACCGGCGGCAGACAAGCCCGGACAGAAGAACTATAAAGAGGGAGCAAAGTATAAATTTCCGGGATCCAATCTTCTGGCACAGCCGCCGAAGAATCACAATGCGAACCGGGATGCACAGGTACGTTCTACAGCGATCAAGTTGAAGAATACATTGGAAAACTTTGGTGTTAATGTTACGATCACAAATTATAGCTGCGGACCGGCGGTTACCCGGTTTGAAATGCAACCGGAGCAGGGCGTTAAGGTCAGTAAGATCCTTGGTCTTGCCGATGATATCAAGTTAAATCTTGCAGCCGCGGATATTCGTATCGAAGCTCCGATCCCCGGCAAGGCAGCGATCGGAATCGAAGTACCAAACAAAGAAAATTCAATTGTTGCATTTCGCGAACTGGTGGAATCGGATAATTTCAAGAATTCCAAATCCAACATCGCATTTGCAGTCGGTAAAGATATCAGTGGACAGGTTATTGTTACGGATATAGCCAAGATGCCGCATCTGCTGATCGCCGGCGCCACAGGCTCCGGTAAATCGGTCTGTATCAATACGCTGATAATGAGTATCTTATATAAGGCAAAACCGGAAGAAGTAAAACTGATCATGATCGATCCGAAGATGGTAGAGCTTGCCTGTTATAATGGCATTCCACATCTGCTGATCCCGGTTGTAACCGATCCGAAGAAGGCATCCGGTGCACTGAACTGGGCGGTAGAGGAAATGACCAGAAGATATCAGATGTTTGCAGAATGTGGAGTCAGAAATATACAGGGATATAATGACAAAGTAGAACAGGCACTTGCTTCCGGATCAGTAGATGATGAGAAACTTAAGAAAATGCCGACGATCGTTGTGATTGTGGACGAGCTTGCCGACCTGATGATGGTTGCTCACGGAGAAGTGGAAGACGCGATTGTCCGTTTGTCACAGCTTGCCAGAGCGGCAGGTATCCATCTGGTTATAGCAACTCAGCGTCCATCGGTAGATGTTATTACCGGTCTGATCAAGGCAAATGTTCCATCGAGAATTGCATTCGCTGTATCATCCGGTGTAGATTCCAGAACCATCTTAGATATGAATGGTGCAGAGAAGCTTCTCGGTAAGGGTGATATGTTATTTTATCCGACCGGTTATCCAAAACCGGTTCGTGTACAGGGAGCTTTTGTTTCTGATGAAGAAGTGTCAGCCGTTGTGGAGTATCTGAAGAAACAGAACGGTGTCGGAACGTATGATGATGATATATCTAAGTCTATTACACAGACCGGAGCGGCCGGTGCACCCGGTATGAGCGGTGGAAGTGAAAAGGATGATTATTTTGTAGAAGCCGGACGCTTTATCATTGATAAAGAAAAGGCCTCGATCGGAATGCTGCAGCGTGCGTTTAAGATCGGCTTTAACCGTGCGGCACGTATCATGGATCAGCTTGCAGGTGCCGGGGTTGTAGGTCCGGAGGAGGGCACAAAGGCAAGAAAGATACTTATGACGCAGGAAGAATTTGACGAATATATAGATAATAATTTATAATACAGATTCAAATGATATTTATACAGGGAAAATGCCGGTGAAGGGATATAGCGTGCATAGGCAGATTTTACCTGCTATAGGATAAAATTACACTCAGGGAGGACATATTAAATGTTAAACGACATCGAAATTGCACAGCAGGCAGAGATGAAGAATATCAAGGAGGTTGCAGCAAAGCTTGACATCAAAGAAGATGATATCGAGATGTATGGCAAATATAAAGCAAAGTTGTCAGATGAGCTGATCGCTTCCGTACAGAAAAATGAGAATGGTAAGCTGATCTTAGTTACAGCGATCAATCCGACTCCTGCAGGAGAGGGCAAGACAACGATCACAGTCGGACTTGGTGAAGCTATGGGCAGACTGAACAAGAAAGCGGTTATCGCACTTCGTGAACCATCACTTGGTCCGTGTTTTGGTATCAAGGGCGGTGCTGCCGGCGGCGGATATGCACAGGTAGTACCGATGGAGGAGCTGAATCTTCATTTTACTGGTGATTTCCATGCGATCACATCTGCAAACAATCTGCTTGCAGCAATGATGGATAACCATATTCATCAGGGAAATGCACTCGGCATTGATGTGAACCGTATCGTATTTAAAAGATGTATGGATATGAATGACCGTGCGCTGCGTCATACCGTGATCGGACTTGGAAAGCGTGTAGATGGTGTGCCAAGAGAAGATGGCTTCGTGATCACGGTTGCATCAGAGATCATGGCGATCCTTTGTCTGGCAGCGGATTTCAATGACCTGAAGGAAAGACTTGGCAGGATCATTGTTGCTTATAATTACCAGAACGAGCCTGTAACAGCAAAGGATCTGAAAGCGGTTGGTGCTATGGCTGCACTCTTAAAGGATGCCATCAAGCCGAATATGATCCAGACGTTGGAACATACACCTGCACTTGTGCATGGTGGACCATTTGCAAATATCGCACATGGCTGTAACAGTGTAATCGCAACAAAGACAGCATTAAAGCTGGCAGACTATGTAATTACAGAGGCTGGATTCGGAGCAGATCTTGGTGCAGAGAAGTTCTTTGATATCAAGTGCCGTATGAACGGACTGAAGCCGGATGCAGTTGTTCTGGTTGCGACCGTAAAGGCATTGAAGTACAACGGCGGTGTACCGAAGACAGAGCTTGGTCAGGAGAATCTGGAGGCATTAAAGAAAGGTATCGTAAACCTTGAAAAGCACATCGAGAATCTTCAGAAGTATCAGGTTCCTGTTGTCGTTACTTTAAACCGTTTCATCACAGACACAGATGCGGAACTTGCGTTTGTGGAGAAATTCTGTAAGGACAGAAACTGTGATTTCGCTCTTGCAAATGTATGGGAAAAAGGCGGCGAAGGCGGTATCGAGCTTGCAAATGCAGTATTAAATACACTTGAGAACAAAAAGAGTGATTTTAAAGTATTATATAAAGATGAGCTGTCAATTAAAGAAAAGATCTCATGCATTGCAACAGAGATCTATGGTGCAGCAAATGTAACATACAGTCCGGAAGCAGATCGTGCGATCGCTAAGATTGAAGAGATGGGATTTGGAAACTTCCCTGTATGTATGGCAAAGAATCAGTATTCACTTTCGGATGATCCAAAGAAGCTTGGAAGACCGGAAGGATTTGATATTAATATCCGTGAAGTATATGTCAGTGCAGGTGCCGGCTTTGTGGTCGCAATCACAGGTACGATTATGACAATGCCTGGTCTGCCTAAGGTGCCGGCTGCTGAAAATATCAGTGTAAATGATGATGGTGTAATTTGCGGATTATTCTAAGGAGGAATAAATCAAATATGGCTCAACTGATTGATGGAAAAGCAATATCAAAACAGATAAAAGATGAATTAAAGGAACAGGTTGCAGAGCTTTCAGCAAAAGGTGTAAAGATCTGTCTGGCAGTTATCCAGGTAGGAAATGATCCGGCATCTTCCGTATATGTCGGCAATAAGAAAAAGGCATGTGCCTATATCGGCATTGATTCTTTGTCTTATGAGCTTCCGGAAGAGACAACGGAGGAAGAACTGTTAGAACTGATCGATAAATTGAATAAGGACGATGCTGTAAATGGAATTCTGGTACAGCTTCCGGTTCCAAAACATATCGATGAGGACAAGATCATTAAAGCAATCTCACCATTAAAGGATGTTGATGGCTTCCATCCGATGAGCGTTGGAGCATTAAGTATCGGTCAGCCTGGATTTGTATCCTGTACACCGGCTGGTGTGATCCAGCTCTTAAAGCGTTCCGGAATCGAGATCGCAGGAAAAGAATGTGTCGTGATCGGCAGAAGCAATATCGTAGGCAAACCGATGGCTATGCTGTTATTACGCGAGAATGGAACGGTTACGATCTGTCATTCAAAGACAAAGGATCTGAAAGAGGTATGTAAGCGTGCAGATATTCTTGTAGTTGCGATCGGCAGACCGAAGATGATCGATGCATCCTATATCAAAGAGGGCGCAACCGTGATCGATGTCGGAATACACAGAGATGAGAATAACAAATTATGCGGCGACGTTGATTTTGAATCAGCAAGCAAGGTTGCAGGAGCAATTACTCCTGTACCGGGTGGAGTTGGTCCTATGACGATCGCAATGCTTATGCATAACTGTGTAGATTCGATCAATATAAAATAACCTGAGGAAAGAACATATATGAAAGTATTGATGGTATCATTGGGCTGCGATAAGAACCTTGTGGACAGTGAGGTAATGCTCGGACTTCTGCATAAGGCAGGACATGAGATCACAAATGATGAACATGAGGCAGAGGCAGTTGTTATCAATACCTGTGCATTTATCAAAGATGCGCAGGAAGAAAGTATTAATACGATAATAGAATACGGAGAGCTGAAGAAGACAGGATCATTAAAGAAGCTGATCGTTACCGGCTGCCTGTCACAGCGGTATAAGGACGATATTCTTGCAGAACTGCCGGAGATTGATACAATTGTCGGAGCTGCAAATTATGATGCGATCGTGGATGCAATCGGATCTGAAGAAGAACATTCCTTTGTTACAGATATCAATTATATGCCGGAGGCAGTTGGCGGACGTATCGTTACAACCGGAGCTTCAATGGCATATTTAAAGATCGCAGAAGGCTGTGGCAAGATGTGTACTTATTGTGCGATTCCATATATCAGAGGAAAGTACAGAAGTATTCCGACGGAACAGCTTCTGGCATCTGCAAAAGAGCTTGCTGCACAGGGAGTAAAAGAACTAATCCTTGTTGCACAGGAAACAACACTCTATGGAGTGGATCTGTATGGCGAAAAGACACTTCCGAAATTATTACATGAACTCTGCAAGATCGAGGAAATCCAGTGGATACGTTTGATGTACTGCTATCCGGAGGAGATCACAGACGAGCTGATCGATACGATCGCGGAGGAAGAAAAAGTCTGTCATTATCTCGATATACCGATTCAGCATTCAGAAGATCCTGTATTGCGACGCATGGGAAGACGTACCTGTAAAAAGGATATTGTAGAATTGATCGCAAAGCTTCGGATCCGGATTCCTGATATTGCGATCCGTACAACGCTGATCGCAGGATTTCCCGGTGAAACAGAAGCGGATCATGAAGCGCTTATGGAGTTTGTGAATGAGTCGGAATTTGACCGCCTGGGTGTATTTACATATTCACCGGAGGAAGGGACTCCGGCAGCATCATTTCCTGATCAGATTGAAAATGAGGTTGCAGAAAAATGGCGGGATGATATAATGGCATTGCAGCAGGAAGTATCATACGACAAGAATCAGGAGCTGCTTGGCAAGAGTCTTACAGTACTGATCGAAGGCTATGTTGCAGAAGACGATGTATATGTCGGAAGAACTTATCGGGATGCGCCCGATGTAGATGGTATGGTATTTGTTGATGCACCGTATGAGCTGATGTCCGGCACCTTTGTACAGGTTCGGATCACAGATGCAAATGAATATGATCTGACAGGGGAGATGATAGAATGAATTTACCAAACAAATTAACAATATTGAGAGTTATAATGATTCCATTTTTTGTTGTGTTTATGTATCTTGATTTTGCAGCAGCCAAATGGATTGCGCTTGGTATCTTTATCGCTGCAGCGATCACGGATACATTAGATGGACAGATCGCAAGAAGATGTAATCTGGTCACAACATTTGGAAAATTCATGGATCCGTTAGCAGACAAGCTTCTGGTATGTTCTGCAATGATCGCACTGGTCGATCAGGGACGGATTCCTGCATGGATCGTTATTATCATCATTGCGAGAGAATTTATCATTAGCGGATTCCGGCTGATTGCAGCAGAAAAGGGTGTTGTTATTGCGGCTGGTATCTGGGGCAAATTAAAGACTGTTGTCCAGATGGTCATGGTTTGTTTCCTGATCGGTAATCTTGGTGGAAAAGTGATATTTGTAATCGAACAGGTGCTGATCTACGCTGCACTTGTATTAACGATCATTTCACTGATCGATTATCTGGTATCAAACATAAATGTCCTGAAGGATTAATATAAAGTTAAAAGCTGTATAGTTATGAACAACTAACCACAAAATAGACAATTATGGGGAAAATGGGGTATTTTCTGACAATTACTTCCACTTTCCCCTTTTGTTTTTTAAGTAAAAATAGCAGGGATGTCCGATTGTTAAAAAGTGCTGAAAAAACTGTGTCGTAATGATAATTTTACTTGAAATAAATTCGTAAAGGCTTTACAATAAAATCGGCATAAATTTGGAATTACTTTTATGTAACTCCTAAAAATAAATTTAATGGAGGACTAGAAATGAGCAACAAACTCACCCTGTCAGCAAGCGATAGAATTAATGCATTGCTTGATGACGCAAGCTTTGTTGAAATCGGTGCTTATGTGAAAGCAAGAAATACTGATTTTAACATTCAGGATAAGGATACTCCAAAAGATGGTGTTATCACCGGATATGGTGTTATCAATGGCAATTTAGTGTATGTATACAGTCAGGACGCTAAAGTTTTAGGCGGTTCTGTTGGTGAGATGCATGCTAAGAAGATTGCAAAAATTTATGATATGGCTATGAAGATGGGTGCACCTGTCATCGGTATGATCGACTGTGCAGGACTCAGACTTCAGGAAGCTACAGATGCACTGAATGCATTTGGTGAAGTATATGGCAAGCAGGTTATGGCTTCAGGTGTTATTCCTCAGATCACAGCTGTTTTTGGTGCATGTGGCGGCGGTGCTTCCCTTGTTCCATCATTATCAGACTTCACTTTCATGGCAAAGGAAGGTGCAAAGTTATTTGTAAATTCTCCAAACGCTTTAGCAGAGAACAATATTACAAAGTTAGATACTTCCGCAGCTGATTATGTAAGTGAGAATACAGCAAATGTAGATGGTGTATTTGAGACAGAAGAAGAATTACTTGGTATGATCCGTGCATTGGTTGAGGTTCTTCCAAGCTGTAATCTGGACGACAAGGAAGCTTCTGCAAATGACAATCCAAACAGAATTATCCCAAATCTTGATTCTTACAAGAACGATCCAAGAGCAGTGATCCAGAATATTGCCGATGATTCTCTTGTGCTTGAGATGAAGAAGGAATATGCAGGAGATGTTGTTACAGCTCTGATCCGTATGGATGGTATCACAGTTGGATGTGTTGGTAATCAGGAAGATACGATCACAACAGCGGGTGCATATAAAGCAGAAGAATTTGTAGATTTCTGTGATGCATTTAACATTCCTGTTCTTACACTTGTAAATGTAACAGGTTTTGCTGCAACAGTTGAAGAAGAGAAGACCATCTCAAAGGCTCTTGCAAAACTTACAAATGCATATGCAGATGCAACAGTTCCAAAGGTTACGGTTGTTATGGACAAGGCCTATGGAACAGCATATACGGTTATGAACTCCAAGGCAATCGGAGCTGATATGGTATATGCATGGCCGGATGCAGTGATCGGTACTATGGATCCTGAGATGGCAGTTAAGATCATGTATGAAGATGAACTTGCAGCAGCAGACGACAAGCTTGCCTTCATCAAGGAGAAGAAAGCAGAATATGTTGCAGCTCTTTCAGGAGCAGCTTCGGCAGCATCCAGAGGATATATCGATGATATCATCGAGCCTGATGCTACAAGAAAGAGAGTGATCGCAGCGATCCAGATGCTCCTTTCAAAGGAAGAGATGAGACCTTATAAGAAACACGGTACTATATAAAAGGAGTGACAACTAAATGAAGAAAAAATTATTATTAATAGTTTCTATGTTAGCTGTTACTTTTATGTTTGCCGGATGTAGTGCTTCTGATGATAACGGAGTAAAATTTGCTTATAACGATCAGGAGATCGCTCAGGTAGCAAAAGATGCCTGTGAGACATATCAGAAATATGCAAGCGCAGATGAGACCTATAACTATGTTATAGAAGCAGGCGAGGATGCAGGGGTTTCTGAAAATGAGATAGAAGCAGTCAAGTCATTCCGTAATATCGGTGATGAGTGCGGTGAGTTTAAAGATTTTACAGGTGAATACAAGATTACAGAGACAGAAGGAAATGTAATCGTTACTCTTTATGCTGACTGTACAGAAAAAGAAGCGTTGATCAAGGTAACATTTGTAGACAACAGTGCAACATATAACTTACAGAGATATCAGTTAATGAATCAGTATGGTTACAGTGAAGAGCAGGCTGATGAAGCCCTTTCTTCACAGGGTATGTACCCATATAAGTCAACTGATGTTGAGATTGCAGCAAACATGACATTTGAAGATAAGATGAAGGCAGCCGGAACCAACACCCTGATCGGTATGGCAACTGTATTCGTTGTTCTTATCTTTATATCATTTATCATCTATCTGTTAAAATTTGTTCCCGGCTTCTTTGATAAAGAAGCAAAAGCAGCCAAGAAGGCAGCTAAAAAAGCAGAAGAAGCAGCTAAGGCAGAGCCTGTTGCTGAGACAAAGGAAGAAGATGCAGGATCTGCACCGGCAGGACAGATTGTTGACATCGTTAAAACAGAAACAGGTGAAAGCGTAATGAATGATTCTGAACTGGTTGCAGTTATCACAGCCGCAGTTGCTGCTGCATCAGCAGGACAGAATGCATATACAACGTATCCAAGCAAAGATAAGCTTGTGACACGTCCGATCAGACGTATTAAGAGATAATAATAGGAGGATATATCGATGAAGAATTATAGAATTACAGTAAATGGTACATCATATGATGTTTCAGTTGAAGAATTAGCAGGTGGCGTTGCCCCTGTAGCAGCACCAGTTGCAGCAGCTCCTGTAGCAGCACCGGCACCAGCGGCAGCACCGGCACCAGCACCGGCAGCTAAGTCAGTGGGCGCAGGTTCCATTAAGGTTGCTTCTCCGATGCCTGGCAAGATCCTTGATGTTAAGGCAAATGTTGGTGATGCAGTTAAGAAGGGACAGGTTATTCTGATCCTTGAAGCTATGAAGATGGAAAACGAAGTTGTTGCTCCGGAAGATGGTACAGTAGCAAGCATCGACGTTGCATCAGGTGCAACTGTTGAAGCAGGAGATACATTAGCAACTCTGAACTAATGCTGTACTTGTATAAATCTGATAGGAGGAACGACTAAATGAGTAGTATAGTTGACGTATTGTCAAATTTAGCAAATCAGACAGGTTTTGCAAGTCTTGACTGGAAAAATTACGTTATGATCCTTGTAGCGTTCGTTTTCATGTTCCTTGCAATTAAGTTTGGTTTTGAGCCACTTCTTCTGGTACCAATCTCATTTGGTATGTTACTTGTTAACATGTTTCCAGATATAATGGCAGAAGGCGGATTATTACATTACTTCTACATGTTGGATGAATGGAGTATTCTTCCTTCACTGATCTTCATGGGTGTAGGTGCCATGACAGATTTTGGCCCGTTGATCGCAAACCCTGCAAGCTTTCTTCTTGGAGCTGCAGCACAGTTCGGTATTTACGGTGCATATTTCCTTGCTTTCCTGATGGGATTCAATGGTAAGGAAGCAGCAGCTATTTCTATTATCGGTGGTGCAGATGGTCCTACATCTATCTTCCTTGCCGGTAAACTTGGAATGGGTGGAACATTACTTGGACCAATCGCAGTAGCAGCATATTCTTATATGTCACTGGTTCCGATCATCCAGCCACCTATTATGAAAGCACTTACAACAAAGAAAGAGCGTCTGGTCAGAATGCCACAGCTTCGTCCTGTAACCAAGCTGGAAAAGATTCTTTTCCCAATTATCGTTACAGTCGTAGTTGTTCTGATCCTTCCTACAACAGCACCACTGGTTGGTATGCTGATGTTAGGTAACCTGTTCCGTGAGTGTGGTGTTGTAAAACAGCTTACAGAGACAGCATCCAATGCTATGATGTATATCGTAGTTATCTTACTTGGTACATCTGTTGGTGCAAGTACAAGTGCAGAAGCTTTCTTAAAGATCAGTACTTTAAAGATCGTATTACTTGGTCTGATCGCATTTGCATTCGGTACAGCAGCCGGTGTATTATTTGGTAAGTTAATGTGTCTGGTAACAAAGGGTAAGGTTAATCCGCTGATCGGTTCAGCCGGTGTATCTGCCGTACCTATGGCAGCCAGAGTTTCTCAGAAGGTAGGTTCCCAGTATGATCCTACGAACTTCCTTCTGATGAATGCAATGGGACCAAATGTTGCAGGTGTTATCGGTACAGCAGTTGCAGCAGGAACATTCCTTGCAATCTTTAATGTACAGTAATGATCATAATCATATGAGAATATATTCAGGAGGTTCGAAATGGCAGAAAAGAAACCGGTTAAGATTACCGAAACTGTATTACGTGATGCGCATCAGTCACTGATCGCTACCCGTATGACAACAGAACAGATGCTTCCAATCATCGATAAGATGGATAAGGTTGGATATCATTCTGTTGAGTGCTGGGGTGGTGCTACATTCGATGCATGTCTCAGATTCCTTAAGGAAGATCCATGGGAGAGACTTAGAAAATTAAGAGATGGTTTTAAGAATACAAAGCTTCAGATGTTATTCAGAGGTCAGAACATTCTTGGTTACCGTCATTATGCAGATGATGTAGTTGAATATTTTGTTCAGAAGTCAATCGCAAACGGTATTGACATTATCAGAATTTTCGACTGCTTAAATGATATCAGAAACCTTGAAACTGCTGTTAAAGCATGTAACAAGGAAAAAGGTCATGCACAGGTTGCACTTTCCTATACATTAGGTGATGCTTATACACTTGATTACTGGAAAGATATGGCTAAGAGAATTGAGGATATGGGTGCAGATTCTATCTGTATCAAGGATATGGCAGGTCTTCTTGTTCCATATAAGGCAACAGAACTTGTTCAGGCATTAAAGGAAGGTTCTTCCCTTCCAATCCAGCTTCACACACACTATACATCAGGTGTAGCTTCCATGACATACATGAAGGCTGTTGAAGCAGGATGTGATATCATTGATACAGCAATTTCACCATTAGCACTTGGTACAAGCCAGCCTGCAACAGAAGTTATGGCTAAGACATTTGAAGGCACACCATATGATCCTGGATTTGATCAGAACCTTCTTGCTGAGATCGCTGATTACTTCAGACCATTAAGAGAAGAGTGGATTAAGTCCGGTCTTCTGAATCCAAAGGTTCTTGGTGTTAATGTTAAGACATTATTATATCAGGTACCAGGTGGTATGTTATCAAACCTTGTATCACAGTTAAAGGAAATGAACGCTGAAGACAAGTTTGAACAGGTTCTGGAAGAAGTTCCTAGAGTTCGTAAAGACTTCGGTGAACCACCTCTTGTTACACCATCCAGTCAGATCGTTGGTACTCAGGCTGTATTAAATGTTGTTACAGGCGAGAGATACAAGATGTGTACAAAGGAAGCAAAGGCACTTGTTGCTGGTGAGTATGGTCAGTCTGTAAAGCCGGTTGACCCAGAAGTTAGAAAGAAAGTAATCGGTGATCAGGAGCCTATCACATGTCGTCCTGCTGATCTTCTTGAAAATGAGCTTGGTAAGATCGAGAAAGAAATGATCCAGTACAAGGAACAGGATGAAGATGTATTAACATATGCATTGTTCCCACAGGTTGCTGTTGATTTCTTCAAGTTAAGAGAAGCAAAGAAGACAAAGGTTGATGCAACACTTGTAAACAAAGAGGATAAGGCATATCCGGTATAAGATTATAAAGTGTTATGTCGTTTGAAAAATGACATATGCAGGTATACTATGGGAAGAGCAGACTGGTGGTATCCGGTCTGTATCTTCCCATGTTTATATCATGAATTTTGTTATCTGTCAGATATAGCAGAGGCAGAGGATTGTTTTGAGTAGAGGTCTAGGAAAATATCATGAATAAGAAGAAATATGTGAACAGGAATTATCTTACAACAACAAGAATTATAGCACTGGGCTTTCTTATCACAGTTATTGTAGGTACGATATTATTATCATTGCCGATTGCATCTGCAAACGGAACATGGACAGATCTTCTGACGGCTGCTTTTACATCGACGACATCCGTATGTGTGACAGGTCTGGTAGTCGTTGATACATTTTCCTATTGGAGTTTGTTTGGTAAAGGTGTGATTTTAATTTTGATCCAGATCGGCGGACTCGGAATCGTTTCGATCATCACACTGTTTATGTTGTTATTAAGAATGAAGATAACCTTGAAAAGTACAATGCTGTTGCAGGATGCATTTAACCTGAACAGCAAGCAGGGACTTTTGAAGTTTACGATAAAAGTAATAAAAGGAACATTTCTGATCGAAGGGATCGGAGCACTTATTTACAGTTTTTATTATTGCAGAGAATATGGATTTTTAAAGGGAATCTGGTTTTCGGTATTTCATGCTGTTTCAGCATTTTGTAATGCCGGTATCGACATTATGGGTGCGGACAGTCTGATTTCATATCATTCCAATCTTTTGATGATGCTGAATACGTCGTTTCTGATCATTATGGGCGGAATCGGATTTATTGTATGGTGGGATACGGTTGAAGCGTTTCGAAGAATCCGTACAAAGAGATGCAGTATCCGGTCGGCATGGAATGGCGTTCATTTGCAGACGAAGATCGCGATTTTTATGACATTGCTGTTATTGATCGGCGGTACAATTGTTATCTATTTCCTTGAACGTTCCAATCCGGACACTCTTGGTAATTTATCCGAAAAAGACCGGATATTAAATGCTTTTTTTCAGTCGGTAACATTTCGTACGGCGGGATTTGCTGCAGTATCTCAGGTGGCACTTCGACCGGTGACAGCTTTCTTTGGAGTGCTTCTTATGATGATTGGCGGTTCTCCGGTTGGAACGGCAGGAGGAATGAAGACCGTAACCATCGCAGTTATTTTCTATACCTTTGCTGCCATGATCAGAAACCATGAGGATACAGAGGTTTTCAAGAGAAGCATTCCGGTATCCGTTGTAAAAAAAGCAGTTGCAATTGTATTCTTAAGTATGAGTACAATATTTATTATGACGATATTATTGCTGGCTACAAATGATGTGAATCTGCTGGATGCTCTGTATGAAGTGGCAAGTGCCGTCTGCACAGTTGGCTTATCCAGAAATCTGACTCCTGTTTTGAACACGGCAGGAAAGATCATTATTATAATCTGTATGTATATTGGACGAGTTGGACCGATATCTATGGTGGTAGCATTTAATACACAAAACGGAAAACATCGGCTTCTTCATTATCCGGAAGAAGATGTGATCGTTGGATAAGGAGGAAAGTATGAAAAAATCATTTGCGGTAGTAGGGCTTGGACGATTTGGAACGAATGTTGCCCTTACTTTGATGGAGTCCGGTGCGCAGGTTCTGGCAATCGACAGTGATCCTGAATGTGTGAAGCGGATCTCATCACGGGTTACATGTGCAGTGACGGTTAATGTATGTGAGACAGAGAGCCTGAAAGAAGCAGGACTTGAGAATATGGATGGTGTTGTAGTTGCAATGGGTGATAATCTGGAAGCCAGTGCAATGACGATTATAACAGCAAAAGAACTGGGCGTTCCATATATTCTTGCTAAATCGAATAACGATGAAGCAGCAAAGATCCTGTCCAAGATCGGAGCGGATAAAGTTATCTATCCGGAAAAGGATGCCGGAATCAATGTTGCAAGAAAGCTCTTATGCAGCAATTTTCTGGAATTCTTTGAGATTTCGGATAACGTCAATGTAGCAGAGATTTCGGTTCGACCGGAATGGGTCGGCAAGACATTAAAAGAACTTGATTTCAGAAGAAGTTATAATATGAATATCATTCTGGTAAAGGAAGACGGACGTTCGATTGAACATATCACCCCGGAGCTACAGTTAAAAGAAAGCTACAGACTGTTAGTGACTATATCGAATGAAGGTTTAAAGAGGATGATGCAATGAAAAAAATAATAGTAGTCGGTGGTGGTGCGGCCGGCATGATGGCTGCGATCACAGCTGCGGAAAATGGCTGCGAGGTTGTATTATTTGAAAAGAATGATCGCCTTGGAAAGAAGTTATTCATTACAGGTAAGGGGAGATGCAACCTGACAAATGCAGGGGATGCAGACCGCTTTTTTCAGTCGGTGACAACAAACAGTAAATTCATGTACAGTCCGTTTTATACCTTTGATAATCAGATGACGATTGATTTCTTTGAGAAACTTGGACTAAAGACAAAGGTAGAACGCGGAGATCGTGTATTTCCGGTCAGCGATCATTCATCTGACGTGATCGGAGTATTAAAAACGAAATTAAACCGAAATCAGGAGATTACAGTAGAACTACAGACGGAAGTTCAGAAGCTTATTATAGAAGATCAGGTAGTAAAAGGCGTACAGATCAAGACGGCACATGGAAAGAAAGATGTGTATGGAGATGCAGTCGTCATAACAACCGGCGGGATATCGTATCCGCTTACCGGATCAACCGGAGATGGTTACCGGTTTGCAGAGAGCGCCGGTCATGCGATCAAAGTGCCTTTACCATCACTTGTTCCATTTGAATTAAAGAATGAATTTTGCAAAGAACTTATGGGACTATCATTAAAAAATGTAGAGCTTGTGATAAAATGTGGTAAGAAGTGTCTGTTTGAAGAACAGGGAGAACTTTTGTTTACACATTTTGGCATCAGCGGCCCTCTGGTAATAAAGGCATCTGCATATCTTCATAAATATCTGGATAAAGATTTAAGTATGTATATCGATCTGAAGCCTGCAATGACGGAAGAAATGCTGGATGATCGTATCCTTCGGGATTTTAGTAAATATACAAATAAAGATTTTCATAATTCGCTTGGTGATCTGCTTCCTGTCAAACTGATCGATGTAGTTATAAAACGTTCAGAAATCGATCCATATAAGAAGGTGAATTCGATCACAAAGGAAGAACGGAAGAATTTAGTAACCGTACTCAAACATTTTACACTTTCGTTTCAGGGGCTTCGCGGCTTTGATGAGGCAATCATTACAAAAGGCGGTGTCAATGTAAAAGAGGTTGATCCTTCAACGATGCAATCGAAGCTTGCAGATCACCTGTATTTTGCAGGGGAGGTTCTGGATGTAGATGCACTGACGGGCGGATTTAATCTGCAGATCGCATGGTCGACCGGATATCTGGCAGGACTTGCATGCTCAGAAGAAAGTTAATAAAGTAAATAGATAAAAGGAGAGAAAAAATGAATATAGCAATTGATGGACCTGCAGGAGCAGGAAAAAGTACAATAGCAAAATTGGTAGCAGGAAAACTCGGATATATTTATGTAGATACCGGAGCAATGTATCGTGCAGTTGCACTTGCATTATTGAATGCAAAGATCGATGTAACGGATGTAGATGCAGTTGCTAATGAGATAACAGGGATTGAGATCACAATCTGTTATGAAGATCATGCACAGCAGGTATATCTGAATGGAGAGAATGTAACCGGAAGCCTCAGAAAAGAAGAAGTGGGTAACATGGCATCCAAATCATCTGCTATCCCATGTGTAAGAGAAAAACTGTTAGATCTTCAGAGAAAGCTTGCAAGAGAAAATGATGTTGTTATGGATGGTAGAGATATCGGTACAAACATTCTTCCAAATGCAGAAGTAAAGATCTATCTGACCGCTTCTTCTGCAGTTCGTGCAAAGAGAAGATACGATGAACTGATAGCAAAGGGGGAAACACCGGATATTGATAAGATCGAAGCTGATATTATTACAAGGGACAAACAGGATATGGAACGTCCAATCGCACCGTTAAAGCAGGCAGATGATGCTGTATATCTTGACAGCTCAGATCTTGGTATCGATGAGGTTGTGGCTAAGATCATCAGCATCGCAGAAAAATAAAACCGGAGTATGGACAAAATATGGAAATTATATTAGCAAAGTCGGCCGGATTCTGTTTTGGGGTACAACGTGCCGTTGATACAGCGTATAAAGAAGCCGGGAAACAGCATGTATATACCTATGGCCCGATCATTCATAATGAAGAAGTAATCGAGGATCTGAGAAAAAAGGGAGTATTGGTGATCGAAGATCTTGCAGAGCTTGATCAGCAGGAAGATGAAACGGTTATTATCCGGTCGCATGGAGTATCAAAAGATGTCATGGAACAGTTAGAAGCCAGACATGTCAATGTGGTAGATGCAACCTGTCCGTTTGTGAAAAAAATCCATACGATCGTACAGGATGAGAGCCAAAAAGGGAACCGCATAATCATTGTTGGGAATAAAGATCATCCGGAAGTTGAGGGTATAATTGGCTGGTGTGAGACGAAATCATATACAGTACAAAGCGTTTCAGAAGCGGAAAATTTGGTGAAAAATATAGAAAATGAGCCGGATTTTGAGCATATTAACTTCAGTTTAGTATCACAAACCACCTTTAATAAGAATAAATTTAAAGATATTGTTGATATTATTCGAAAAAAATTGTATAATGTGGTTGTTCATGAGACAATCTGTAATGCAACGGCAGTTCGACAGACGGAAGCAAGAGATATTGCAAAGACTGTAGATGCTATGATCATTATAGGTGGTCGAAACAGTTCTAATACTCAGAAGCTATATGATATTAGTAAACAAGAATGTGAGAATACTTACTATATACAGACACTCGTTGATTTGGATTTGACTACTTTTGAATCCGTTAGTAGGGTAGGTATTACTGCGGGGGCATCTACCCCAAATTATATTATTAAGGAGGTTCATAGTAGCATGGCAGAGTTAAGTTTTGAACAGATGTTAGAAAATGATGAAAGCAAGGCGTCAATCAGACAGGGAGAGATTATCGACGGTACAATTATCGGTGTTAAGCCGGATGAGATTGTAGTTGATATTAAGTATAAGTCAGACGGTATCATTACCAGAAATGAATATACAAACACTCCAAACGTCGATTTAACAGAGTTGGTAAAAGTTGGGGATCCAATCACTGTTAAGGTTATCAAGACAAATGATGGTGAAGGACAGGTAGCTCTTTCATACAAGAGAGTTGCAGCAGAGAAAGTAAACGAGAAGTTAGAAGAAGCATTTAACAATGGTGACATTCTTACAGGTAAGGTTGTTCAGGTTGTAAATGGTGGCTTAAATGTTCTTTACGAAGAGACAAGAATCTTCATTCCAGCAAGTCTTGTATCTGACTTATATGAAAAGAACCTTGATAAGTACTTAGACCAGGATATTGAATTCCAGCTTACAGAGTTCAATCCTAAGAAGAGAAGAATCATTGGTAACAGAAAGAAACTGATTGTTGAGAGAAAAGCTGCAGCTGCAAAAGAATTATTCGAAAAGATTGAAGTTGGCATGACAGTAGAAGGTACAGTAAAGAATGTAACAGATTTCGGTGCATTCATTGACCTCGGTGGTGCTGATGGACTTCTTCATATTTCAGAGATGTCATGGGGCAGAGTAGAAAGCCCTAAGAAGATGTTCAAGGTTGGTGATACTGTTAAGGCATTCATCAAGGACATCAATGGTGACAAGATCGCATTAAGCTTAAAGTTTGATGAGACAAACCCATGGTTAAATGCAGAAGAGAAATATGCTGTTGGAACAGTTGTAACAGGTAAAGTTGCACGTATGACTGACTTTGGTGCATTCGTTGAATTAGAGCCAGGCGTTGATGCATTACTGCATGTTTCACAGATTTCATACGATCACGTTGCAAAGCCAGAAGATGTATATAAGATTGGTGATGAGATTGAAGCTAAGGTTGTTGACTTCAAGCCGGAAGAGAAGAAGATCAGCCTGAGCGTAAAGGCATTACTTCCAGTTCCGGAAGAGACAGAAGAAGTTGTTGAAGCTCCAGTAGAAGAATAATCAAAGATTGTTTTTTATAAAATGTAAAATACCCACTGATGAATATTCATCAGTGGGTATTTATTGTTTTATGTATGTTCCAGTTTGATCTGTACCCCTGCTCTTATTCCGCAATCTTGAAACTTTCGCTTTTGCAACATGTTCCAGAACTATTTGATCTGCTTTAAGATATTGAGAAGATATTCTTTTAACTGTATCCTGTCATTGATGAAAGTATCGTTCAGTTCAATATATCCATCTTTGTCAGTATGTTCATATTTGAATATGTGTGACTGCTTGAACTTGTTCTGGCGGATAAACGAACTTGTTTTTGTAGTGTATGCCGTTTCTGGGCGGGCTTTTTCTTTATAAGCACTTTCGACATAACAGGCAACATCCTTGTGGATAGCAGTCTGTTCTAATGGCAGATAGAAATAATTTTTATAGTCCTTATAAAAATATTTCAGTGTATCATGGATAACTGGAATATCGATCGTCACGACTTCATCTATGCCTGATATATGTATATCATTACAGTTGGTATCAAATGGAATCGCAAGCCTTCCTGTCTGTATACAGATCGTAAACTGTGTATCGGTACAGGTAGTTTTCGATATAGAAAAATTGCCTTCAAAGAAGGAAGTAAGTGTAAGGGAACCGGACACATAGAAAAGTCCATAGATGTCATCCTTATTATGAGATAAAAGCATATCCTGTAATTGTGTATCTTTTGTACCTAAATAGTCCTGGTAGGTATCGATCAGAAGACCGCCGGAGTGAAATTCATCCCGTTCCATTCCCATAACAGATTCCAGAGCAGACTGTTTCATTGAATCCATCTGAAGCAGCTTTTTATATTTCCTTATTTTCCGATAGACATCGATACTGGTAATTGAATCGAAGGATATCTCCTGACGGAACTGTCGGTATTTTTCCTTTATATATGGCAGATCGAAGGTGTCGCCATTGTATGTAACGAGATATTTGTAATCAGCCAATATATCCTTAAATGCAGCGAGCATCTTTGGCTCGGAACAACCGTCATCATTGAATAATAAGGTAATACGAAACTGTTCGTCGTTTAGAATCGTTCCATATCCGATCAGATAAAGATCTGACCGGGCAGCGCTTAATCCGGTTGTTTCAATATCAAAGAAGAGATATTGATCCGGCGTTTCTTTCATCCAGTTCAGATTAACTGAAGAAAGTGGCATCGTATAGTCGTATTGAATCATAGTATGTAACCTCAAATGTAAAAAAATCGAATAATCTCATGATATGCCCCTGCGATCAAAAAATCAATCAGATATTTCCATAATGAGAAAACTGTGTTATACTTGGCATAGTAAAATTTGGAGACATATTATTATGATAGCATACATTTCAGGAGCACTTGTCAGTGCAGGAGAGAATTATATAGTGATCGATAACCACGGTATGGGATATCGGGTCTTCGTATCTGGTAAGTTTCTTGAGCATATTCCAGCATATGGAACGCAGATCAAAATATACACACACATGTATATAAGAGAAGATGAATTGACATTGTATGGGTTTCATTCAGAAGAGGAATTATCTGTATTCCGTATCTTGATCGGAATCAGCGGGGTAGGTCCGAAAGTCGCTATGGCAATCCTTACAGCTCTTACGATCCAGGAGCTTCAGCTCGCGGTGATCTCAGAGGATGCGAAGACGATATCAAAAGCAAATGGTGTCGGCGCCAAGGGCGCATCAAGGATCATATTGGAATTAAAAGATAAGTTAAAGATGGAAGATATGATGGATGCAGCCTATGAGCAGTCGATCGTACAGGATACACAAGATTTAAATGCAGCAAGAGATGCGATTCTTGCACTCGTAAATCTGGGCTATTCGAATTCCGAAGCAGCACTTGCCGTAAAAAAGATTGGGGATACCAGTCAGATGGATATAGAATCGATATTAAAGGCAGCATTGAAGAAATTAATATAAAAACAGATACAGGTGGACACAGTGGGTAGAATTATTTCAACAGAAGCAGATATAGAAGAATTAAATAGTGAATATAGTTTGAGACCAAAGTATCTGGATGAATATATTGGACAGAATAAAGTAAAAGAGAATCTGAAGATTTTTATTGAGGCGGCAAAGAGGAGAAATGAACCGTTAGATCATTTACTCTTATATGGTCCGCCGGGCCTTGGTAAAACGACATTAGCATCCATAGTTGCAAATGAGATGGGTGTTAATATCAAGATCACATCAGGACCGGCAATCGAGAAGCCGGGCGAACTGGCAGCTATTTTAAATAATCTGTCAGAGAATGATATATTATTTATTGATGAGATTCACAGATTAAACAGTCAGGTAGAGGAAGTCTTATATCCTGCAATGGAAGATTTTGCGATTGATGTCGTGATCGGAAAAGGAGCAGGAGCAAGGTCAATCCGTCTGGATCTTCCGAAATTCACATTGATCGGAGCAACGACAAGAGCCGGTATGCTGACAGCACCGCTTCGTGACCGATTTGGCATGGTTGATCGGCTGGAATTCTATTCACCGGAGGAATTGAAGCAGATCGTAATACGGTCCGGGGATGTATTGGGTGTAGAGACCGATGATGCGGGCGCACTTGAAATTGCAAAACGATCCAGAGGAACACCAAGACTTGCCAATCGTCTGTTAAAGAGATGCCGGGATTTTGCACAGGTATGCCACAATGGCTGTATCGATTATGAGGTTGCAAAGACAGCACTGGATAAGCTTGAGGTTGACTCCATGGGACTTGATAATACAGACCGGAACATATTAATGACAATGATAGAGAAGTTTGGTGGAGGTCCGGTGGGACTGGATACTCTGGCTGCTGCCATTGGGGAAGATTCCGGCACGATTGAAGATGTATATGAGCCATATCTGATCAAAAATGGTTTTATCAACCGGACACCGAGAGGACGGGTTGTAACAGAACGGTGTTATAAGCATTTCGGACTGGATGCATTTATCGAATAGGTTATTTTGGCCCATACAATAAATGAATTACGGGAAAATAATACCTGTATGGTACAGGTAAAAAATATATATGAAAGAAATAAAATGAAATATAAAGGAGGAGAGTCATGTCACAAAAAAATGATATCCCGGTGGTTATTAACAATAAAGTGTATACATTGAGCGGATTTGAAAGTGAAGAATATCTCCAGAATGTAGCTTCTTATATCAATGGTAAGATCCAGGAATGTCAGTCTTCCGAAAGTTACCGCCGTTTTAATGCAGAATATCAGAGTGTATTACTTGCACTTAATATCGCAGATGATTACTTCAAAGCGAAGCTTCAGGTAAATCAGATGCTGACGGAGGATGACGATAAGGACAAACAGATTTATGACCTCAGACATGAAGTGATCGAGACACAGATCAAATATGAATCTGCACAGAAAATGATTGATGAATATAAAGAAAAAGTCAATGCTCTGCAGAGAGAAATAATAAAGTTGGAAGCAGAAAATAATGTTAAATAGACCTGAGATTTTAGCTCCGGCAGGCTCTATGGATGCGCTGAAAGCTGCGGTAAGTGCAGGCGCTGATGCATGCTATGCCGGAGGCGATATGTTCAGCGCCCGTGCATTTGCCGGAAACTTTGATACAACAGAATTACTGGAAGCAATTGATTACTGCCATATTCATAATGTGAAGTTATATATGGCAGTTAATACTTTGCTCAAAAATAGTGAAATGAAGAAACTGATTCCTTACCTTGAGCCTTTTTACAGGGAAGGTGTAGATGGGATTATTGTACAGGATGTCGGTGTTATAAGAAGTCTTTCACAGGCATATCCGGATCTGCCATTACATGGAAGTACACAGATGAGTGTATGCAGTACCTATGGGGCAGAATTTCTTAAAAATCTTGGGTTGACAAGATTTGTTCCTGCCAGGGAATTATCCTTAAAAGAAATAAAATCAATTAAAGAAGCAGTTGATATTGAGATTGAAACATTTGTGCATGGTGCGATGTGCTTCTGCTATTCAGGAAAATGTCTGATGAGCAGCTTTGCAGGCGGAAGAAGCGGCAATCGTGGACGCTGTGCGCAACCATGCAGAAAGGCATATAACAGCAGAAAGTTTAATCATGAATATGCCCTCAGCATGAAGGATATGTGTACACTTGCGGATTTACCACAGTTAATCGAGGCTGGGATTGATTCCTTTAAGATCGAAGGAAGAATGAAGAAGCCGGAGTATGTAGCTGCGGCAGTTCATGCATATTCTGAGATTACAGATGAATACATAAACGGTCATGTGAATGAGAAACGGATCAAATATCATACAGACCGGCTGATGGATATCTATAACCGCGGTGGTTTTTCTTCCGGCTATTATTATATGAAGAACGGTAAGGAAATGCTTGCAAACAAGCGTCCGAATCATACCGGTACATTGATTGGTAAAGTGGAAGCTGTGGAAGCACCCCATGTATACATCCGTCTGGAACGTGGAATTCAGGCAAAGGATGTTCTGGAGATCCGTACCGGAACAGAACAGAATATTGAACTGACTTCGAATATAACCGCACAGGCCGGACAGAAGATCCGACTGAATGCGAATAATCTTCGGCAGATCCGAAAAGATATGCAGGTCTATCGGACAAGAAATAATGCGCTTATTGATGATATTAACGTAAGGTTTATACAGAAGGAAAAACAGACGGATATCTATGGAAAGGTGACTGCAAAGATTGGAAAGCCGATCATGCTGGAGTTGTTTTCAGATGTGGATGATATCTCGGTAAAGGTAAGCGGAGAATGCGTGTCACAGGCTGCAAAACGTCCGGTTGAGGTGACGCAGATCATAGATAAGCTGTCAAAGACCGGTGGAACAGGATTTAACTTCTATCTGGAAGCGGAGTGCGATGAGAATATATTTATTTCTCTTGGAAGTCTGAATGTATTAAGACGGGAAGCCGTCTGCCAGTTGGAACAGGCATTGATCGGACGATATAAACGGACGATACCGGATGATAAGAAGTTGCTGGCGGAGGAAACTATTTATGATCAGAAACAGACAGATACCAGAGATGCTATGGAATGCGGTTGCTATGTATCTGTAAAAACAATAGAACAATTTCGAATTGTTAATAATTATAAATTGGTACAACATGTTATAATTGATCATAATATCGTGCATGAAGCAGAAATCGGAAAAATGAGAGAAGATAAAAAGATCTATGTTTCCTTTCCGGATATCCTGCGTGAGAATAAGAAACAAGGAATAAAAGATCTGTATTTTCTGTCTGGAATGTTTGAGGGTATCTATATTAAGAATATAGATGAGATTGGTTTTCTGAAGAAGCAGGGATATAAGGGAATGGTATTGCTTGATCCATTCTTATATGCATATAATGATGAAGCTGTTTTATTCTATAAGGAGCTGTTTCCACAGGTAATGCTGATCGGTTCTGTGGAACTGACACATCAGGAATGGAGCGGTCTCTGTGAAACAGATATTGAAAGATTATATGGATATCAGCCGGTTATGATCACAGCCCAGTGCTTTGTCAATAACTATCTGGACGGATGTGGTTATAATAAACGAGAACGTTTCTCGTTCCGGGATGAAAAGGGCAATCGCTTTTATAGTGTGAATAACTGCCGGGATTGTTATTCTGTTATATATAATGGGGTTCCGACAAACAATATCAAACAGTTGACAAATAACAGAAATACTGATATAACCAATGAATATTTGATTGATTTTACCATCGAAAACGAAGATCAGACGAAGAATGTGATGGAGCTTCTCATGAAGTTCCATGCCGGAGATATGGATGAAGAATTCGATGAGATGGATTATACAAGAGGACATTATATAAAGGGTATTGAATAATGGCAACTATTATTACAGAGATATCAAAATACTTAATCATATTTTTTATGGTTCTGTATACAATTAAATGTTTTACGGTGCTGAAACCGGTGCGGGAAGATAAAAAGAATCATGCATTAAATGTGCAGATCGTCTATGTGTTTATTATACATTTTTTATGTTATCTGACACTTTTTTTAAAATATAAAACGATCAGTATCGTGATCTTTTATCTGCTGCAGATGATCGTTTCTATTGTATATATGGTATCGTATCATGGAATATACAAGAAATCTTCCAGATTGATCACAAATAATATGTCATTTTTGCTGTTGATCGGATATGTCATGCTGACCAGACTGGATTTTGATCTGGCAAAAAAACAGTTTGCATTTGCAACGATCACACTGGTGATCACGGCATTTATTCCGCTTGTGATCATGAAATGCAAAAATCTGAAAAACTGGGATATTTTCTATGCAATCCTTGGAATCGGTTTTCTAATTACAGTCTTTGTTCCATTTCTTGGAGTATCCAAATACGGCTCTACAAACTGGATCCAGATTGGATCGATTTCCCTGCAGCCGATGGAATTTGTAAAGATTATATTTGTATTCTTTCTGGCAAGCGCTTTAAACAAAGCAAAGGGATTTAAAGATTACATTAAAGTTACACTTGTTTCCGGTATCTTTATGCTGATCCTGGTAGCAGAAAAGGATCTGGGTGGTGCAACAATCTTTATGATGATCTTTATCATGATGATCTATCTGGCAACACAGAAGACAATGATCCTGATCGGTGGTCTGGGTGGTGCAGCAGTCATTGCAACGGTTGGATATTCGCTGTTAAAAGACAAATTCAGTCATGTAACAACCCGAATCAACGCGTGGTTAGATCCATTTTCCTATATTAATGACGCCGGATATCAGATTTGCCAGTCACTATTTGCGATCGGATCGGGCGGGATGGAAGGAAGAGGTCTGGGTAAAGGGCTTCCAACAGCAGTTCCGGTAGCGTCCAGTGATTTTATCTTTTCTGCGATCTGTGAGGAACTGGGTGTTGTGTTTGCGCTGTGTCTGATCCTGATGTATATCAGTTGTTTTATATATTTTATAAATATATCCATGAAGATTCGTAACTCATTTTATAAGAATGTTGCATTTGGATTCACGATCTGTTTTATATTCCAGACATTTTTGAATATTGGCGGTGTAACAAAGTTTATCCCGTCTACCGGTGTGACACTTCCGCTTGTCAGTTATGGTGTAAGTTCAGTTGTGAGCACATTATTCCTGTTTGGAATCATTCAGGGAATCTGTGTACTTGAAAATAATGGAGTTGGTGGTAATGAAGAGCAAACGGTCTACAAACAAAGCAATCATGAAGAAGTATTCTCAGGGGAGTAGAGAAGCACAGGAAAAACAGAAAAATGACAAAAAGAATGTTCCTGTTCTTGTGATCACATATTTTGTTATATTTATTTTTATCGGCATGATGGTGCATCTTGTTAAATATGTTGTTGTCGATGCAGATTCAGATATTGCAAATTCATACAACAAAAGACAGAATCTGTATGCAGAAACAGTAATAAAAGGTCAGATCATTTCAGATGACGGAGTTGTTCTGGCGGAGACAAAAACGGATGATGATGGAAACGAAACCAGAGTTTACCCATACAGCAATATGTTTGCACATGCAGTTGGTTATGATAGCAATGGACAGGCAGGTCTGGAAATGGTTTCCAATTATTATCTGCTGACATCTAACCAGAATATTTTATATCGTATTTATCATGCATTATCTGATAAGAAGGATATGGGAAATAATGTTATAACAACACTGGATTATGATCTGCAGAGTACAGCATATAATGCACTTGGTGATAATGATGGTGCGGTCGTAGCGATCGAGCCATCAACTGGAAAGATCAAAGCAATGGTTTCAAAGCCGGATTTTGATCCGAACCAGATCTCCTCTGTTATAGAAGAAACAGCAAATTCGGACAGCTCCTGTCTACTAAACCGTGCAACCCAGGGAATGTATCCGCCGGGATCGACATTTAAGATCCTTACAACACTGGAATATATAAGAGAAAATCCCAACTATAAGTCATATTCCTATGAATGTGAGGGGGATGGCATATTTAACAGTGTATCCATTCACTGCTATAATCATAAGGTGCACGGAACCGTTAGCCTGGAGGATTCTCTGGCGTATTCCTGTAATACATCCTTTTCCAATATCGGAACGAAACTTGATATGGATGCATTAAATAAATTGTGCGGAGACTTTCTGTATAATAAAGAATTGCCGTATGATGGCTACTATAAGAAATCCAGTTATACCATGACATCAAAAACAGATAAGTCCCTGATTCCACAGACAGTAATCGGACAGGGAGAGACACTGATCACGCCGCTTCATAATGCGATGGTCATGTGTGCAATCGCAAATGGTGGGGTTCTTATGAAGCCATATATGATGGATCGTATTGAGAACTGTGACGGAAGCGTTGTAAAAAAATTCTCCAAGGATTCTTATGGCAGGATTATATCCTCAGCAGAAGCACAGACATTGACAGAGCTTATGATGTCGGTAACGGAATATGGTACAGCGTCCGATTATTTTTCAGGAGCTGAGTATACAGTAGCAGGTAAGACGGGAACTGCAGAGTTTAATGAGAACAAGGATTCCCACTCCTGGTTTATAGGTTTCTCCAATGTCAATAATCCGGATCTGGTGGTCTGCGTTCTGATAGAAAATGCAAGCAATACCGGAGCATCTGCAACATCAATCGCCAGAAAGATATTTGATGCATATTATAATTAATCAGCTTGAAATAATGCAGTAATACTGATATACTTATAACCAATTAAGGACTGGCAGGGTAAGCCGGTTCAGAGTTTTATTCGTAGTCGAATGTGAGTAGAACTTGAAGCATTTACAACACCGAAAAGACAGGAGGAACTGCTGTGATCGAAGCAACAAGCTGTGGAGGTGTGGTAATCTTCAGAGGAAAAGTATTATTACTGTACAAAAACTACAAAAACAAATATGAAGGATGGGTTCTCCCGAAGGGTACAGTTGAGAAAGGTGAAGAGCATAATCAGACTGCACTTAGAGAAGTAAAAGAGGAGACAGGTGTTAGCGCATCTATTATTAAGTATGTAGGAAAAAGCAATTATACATTTAATACTGCTTTTGATGTGGTAAACAAGGATGTACACTGGTATTTGATGATGGCGGACAGCTATTACAGCAAACCGCAGCGTGAAGAATATTTTGTGGATTCCGGTTACTACAAGTATCATGAAGCCTACCACCTTCTGAAGTTTCCGAACGAAAAGGATATTCTGGAACAGGCATATGCAGAGTATGTAGAATTGAAACGGAATAATCTTTGGGGAAGCAGAAAGTATTTTTAAGGTTCAAAATCTGACTGTTTATTATGAATGGTCAGATTTTTTGCTTTCAGGATAATGAATGACAAGCGTACGGAAATAACACAAAAATGAAAAAGTGATCAAGAAAGGATGCTGGTTCGGATGAACGGATTAACAGACAGGAAAGAAACAGATAACAGAGAAATGGCAACGCAAAACAATGACCATGAGAATTCATCACAGAGTGGAAGAAAAAAGAATGGAATATTGTTAAATCTTATACTTGCAGTATGTGTACTTGTTTTTCTTGGCTGTGGCTGCTATCTGGGTGTTTATTTTTTTACCAGCAGACAGGCAGAGTCAGCGTTTGCAGAGATCAAACTGGAAGTGGAGCAGGACAATTGTACGGAAGAAACCGGAAAACCGGTTTATACAACAGTACAGGAAAAAAAGGTTTATAAAAAGTACGCATCTGTATATGAGGAGAATACAGACTTTGTTGGATGGCTGTATATATATGGAACAAGAATCGATTATCCGGTCATGTATACGCCAGAGAATGAAGAATATTATATCCATCGGAATTTTCAGGGGGGTTACAGTGCTGCTGGTACGTTATTTGCAGCAGCAAACTGTTCTCCGACAGGGAAGGTATCTGACAATGTCATTATATACGGACATAATATGAAAGCAGGGACGATGTTTCATGATCTGTTAAAATATGAAGATGAAGATTTCTATAAAGAACATCAGACGATCATATTTGATACTTTAGATGGACCGGGTACATATATAGTGATCGCAGCCTTTTATACAAAAGCCTATCCGGAAGGGGATACAGAGCATTATAATATATATGACTTTGCAGATGCGGGATCAAAAGAGAAATTTGATGATTATGTCAGCCGGGTAAAAGCAAATACACCATATACGATCGAAGAAACGGCATCCTATGGGGACAAGCTGCTGACCTTATCCACCTGTGCGTATCATACAGAAGATGGACGGTTTGTTGTGGTTGCAAAGAAGATCGGCAACAACAGCCGGCTGCAGTAAAAGAGTCTGTATTTGGGTGTGCATCTAGCGGGCAAATATTGGGCAAAATAGTTGAAATGCCTGCATTTTGAGTAATAAAAAAAGCCACAAAATGGCTTAAAACTTAGATTTTTTATTAAGCAAAATACAAAGAGTGCCGGCAGCGGGACTTGAACCCGCACGATGTTGCCACCAACAGATTTTGAGTCTGCCTCGTCTGCCAATTCCGACATGCCGGCGTCTGTGAACCTTTGTAATAGTAACACATGGCTACAACAGTGTCAATGATTATTTCCTGAAATGAGGTGCGAAACAATGATGAAACGTAGTGTAAAACAACAACTGAATGCAAAGCTGAATGAGATGAATATGAATCTTGCAAACAATTATAAGGATCTGGCACATGATGCCTTAAAGGAGCTGGATCAGATGGTGGAAGATCTGAAACAATCCGGAGATCTAAAGGAAAAGGATTACCAGAAAATGCGCCAGATGGTTGACGGATATAAGGTAAAGCTTTCCGATTATCATCATTAAAGGCTGATCAGCTCATTTTAATTATTTCTTTTTTTAGTTTCTTTATGATCTTTTTTTCAAGACGAGAGATATAGGACTGGCTGATTCCTAACAGGTCAGCCACTTCTTTCTGGGTGCGTTCTACACCGTTAATCGTGTTGATCCCGTACCGCAATTCAATAATGGTACGTTCCCGTTCTGTCAGGTGAGAGACTGCTGCCGTTAACAGGGAATGATCCATTTCTGTTTCCATATTCTTGTAAACCGTATCTTCCTCGGTTCCAAGAATGTCAGATAATAATAATTCATTTCCATCCCAGTCAACATTCAATGGTTCATCAATCGAAATCTCCATGCGGAGTTTGCTGTTCCTGCGGAGATACATAAGGATTTCATTTTCGATGCATCTAGATGCATAGGTTGCCAGCTTGATGTTTTTGTCGCATTTAAAGGTATTGATTGCTTTGATCAGTCCAATCGTACCGATTGAGATCAAATCTTCTACGCCAATTCCGGTGTTGTCAAATTTCTTTGCAATATAAACAACCAGACGAAGATTCCGTTCAATCAGTATTTTTTTAATCTCCTGATCGTCGCCGTTCCCAAGTCCGGCTACCATGGCACTTTCTTCATATGGTTCTAATGGGGCAGGAAGAATATCACACCCGCCTATGTAATGGACATCTCTGGAGGATGAAGGAAATAAGGTCATAATATTGGATACCATTGAAAATTTAAAATCTCGATTTGCGAATGTGTTTATCATAGTTTCTTACCTTTCTCATATATACTGAATTTAATAAAATACATTTCTTCATATGACTGATCTGTAATGTATGTCTGCTGATCCCGATCAGTGGCCGGTTGCAGATTATATGATTATTAATAAAGAAAAAGTCACAGTCAAATGCCAGCATCAGATCCGATTCCGAACTGATCGTTCGGTAGGGGATCAGGTGGATGCCCTCCGGCATATAGATGGAGGACTTTCGATCAAATGGCTGGATCCCATTTGTATAATCGTATACAAGCGCATGAAGCTGCAGGGGCAACAGGTCATACATGATTTCCGGTGAGGCGATGACCACATGTTTGCCGGTTGAAATATCTTTTAGCGTATTGCCGGTATCCAGATAGCCGGTTGCCTGTACAACATTCTGTTTTCTGCCAATAAACAAATTGGAAAAATAATTCATATGTTTTTCTTTCAATTGATTTGCAAATGCAATTATATATAGATGCGGTGAAATAATACGTCGGATTAAGGAATTTGAAACCAAGGAATACCGACGTAATATGACAAATGTGGATAAACAGGGGATAAAATCCCTGTTTTTTAGACTGAAAATCCTATTTTTGTGTATAAATCTGTTGATAATGTGGAAAAGTTCCAACTTTACTTACATTTTTCGATATTTTCAAACAATTAACAACATTTGATGAAATCATAAGAATATTCTAAATATCAATAAAAAATCATATGATTAAGAGATAAAAATAATACATAAAAAGCGGGATAGTAAGGGAAAATGGAAAATAATATTGATACGCAATTGGAACTTGCACTGGAGACCATGCAGTCATATGAGGACAGCGAATCGGAGCTGTATGTTGGATACAATGCAAAAGATCGGAGCTGGCAGCTTCTGATCCGTTATAATGATGATATTACAGATTTGGTGGATCGATATCTGACACGGATCTATTATCTGCTGGCTGGATATGCAATTATAGAAATAAAGGAAGTGTATATCAATGCATTTGCAGCAGATCCCAGAATCCTGTATGTGGATAAATCAAAGAGTGTAGATCAGCAGGTATCCTATGCGCAGTATGCCTCCTGCCTGTCCGGAACCTTCATTAATAACTACGGACTGGATGGAAGCGGAACCCTTCTTGCAGTTATAGATTCTGGTATTGATTACCGGCATAATGAATTTATCCGTGACGGAAAAAGCAGGATTCTGGAATTATGGGATCAGCAGGCAGAATATCAGAAGGAATATGTGAATCCATACGAACTTGGACGCATTTATACAAATGAAGAACTGAATGCAATACTAGATGGAAACTACACAGAAAGTCTTCCGTCAGAGGATCGCTCCGGTCATGGTACGCAGGTGACTGCCATAGCAGCAGGAACCAATATCGGTGTAGCTCCACAGACGGAGCTTCTGATCATTAAAGTAGGAAGTGATACGGCATCCAGACTTCCGACTACACTGGGAATGATCCTTGGAATTGATTATGCACTGCGAAAGGGAATAGAACGTAATCAACCGATATCTGTAAATCTTAGTTATGGTAATAATTATGGTTCTCATAAGGGTGATTCGTTGATGGAAAATTATATCAATGACGTTTCAAGGCTTGCGGTGTGTTCCATATCTACCGGAACCGGAAATGATGCGATTAACCGGAGACATCAGCGGGTAATCCTTGGAAATACTTCCTACCGTATGATCGATCTGCTGGTCAGTGATTATGTGACATCCTTTAATCTGCAATTATGGAAAAATTATAACGACCGATTTGATGTTATGATCATTACACCAAATGGTGATATCGTTCTGACTTTGAGTGAATCGCAGAATATTGGAACCGGAACTTATCGGAATACATTTGTCAAAGGAATCTATGGAACGCCGAATCCATATAACCGGAATCAGGAGATATTTATCTCATTTCAGGGGCGGGATAATTATATTGATAAAGGACAATGGAAGGTTTTGATCCATCCGAAGCAAATCGTCAGTGGGGTAGTAGATGCTTATCTGCCAATCCGTGCAAGTTTGACCGGAAATGTTGAGTTCTTAAATCCAACAGAATTTGGAACATTAACGATTCCTTCTACGGCGGAAGGACTGATCACAGTAGCGGCCTATGATCAGAATGTCGATGATTTTGCATATTTTTCCGGACGGGGTTATACAGCAAATGATCAGATTAAACCGGATCTTGCCGCACCCGGTGTGGATATTTATACTGCATATCCGGGAAATGATTATTCCTTTGCGTCGGGAACATCTATGGCGGTACCATTTGTATCCGGTTCTGCATGTCTGCTGATGCAATGGGGAATTGTGAATGAAAATGACCCATTTCTATATGGAGAAAAACTGAAAGCTTCGTTGATCCGGGGAGCGAAAAGGATAAAATCAGCGAGAACGTATCCAAATATCTATGTCGGTTGGGGAACTTTATGTGTAGAAAATTCTATCCGATAGAAAAAAAAGCCAGTCACTAGAAGATCTAGTGATTGGCTCCACTTAATACATGATCTTTAATTGCTTTAAAACTTTCTTTACTGATTACATGCTCGATCTTGCAAGCATCGGCAGATGCGATATCGGGATCAACACCAAGCTGTATAAGCCAGGCGGAGAGAAACTCATGTCGTTCATATATCATCTCAGCAATTTCTTTTCCTGAATCGGTGAGTGAAATAAACCCTGCATCACTCATTGTTATGTAGTTATTCTCACGAAGATTCTTCATAGCAACACTGATGCTTGATTTCTTATAACCAAGTTCGTTTGAGATATCAACTGAACGGACAACAGGAAGCTTCTTGCTTAATACCAATATCGTTTCCAAATAGTTTTCAACTGATTCATTCGTTGTTAACATAGCTTTACCCCATTAAAAAATTATTTACAGAAAATTATATCACAAACCGGAATAAGGTTCAAATGAAAGAAGGATAAAACTAATGACATCCGTGACAATTGTTACAGTTTCCTCCGCACTGAACAGATTTTCCGGACTTTTTATCTTTTATCATTGAACGGATCGCAAGTACGCACACAATTATAATAATGGCAGCAACAATAATAGTACCAATATATTTTTCCATAATAATCCAACCTTTCATTTTATAATCGTAATTAGTTTAAACTAACTGTTTAAAAATGTCAAGTATAATAAATAAATTTGCATTTTAAGAATATAGCTTTGTTATATACGACTAAGACACGTTACAAGCTTCTAAATGATGTTATATTTTTCTAAAAAATGTTATTGACTTCTAATGACGGTTAGTATATACTAACGATGAAATTTGAAACAGCATATTGCTTAATGATAAATTTATACGATTATGAAAGAAGATGGAATATGATGCCTTTAACTTTTATGAATATTGGAGAAACAAAGACCATTACCAAAGTTGGTGGAAAAAATGAAACAAGACAGTTTCTTGAGAAGCTTGGTTTTGTCGTGGGTGGAGAAGTAACAGTTGTTTCAGAGATAAACGGTAACATGATCGTAAATGTAAAAGAATCCAGAGTTGCCATCGGAAAAGATATGGCAGCCAAAATTATGGTATAAGGATACCGAAAAAACAGAAATATAAGTATTTGCACATTGGTAGCTGCCGGTGCAATTGTTTATATATACAAATGTATAAGAAGAAAAGCTATCACAGAATCTGGTCTGAATATGTGGAGACGTTCTTATATGTATAAAGAAAAAGAAGGAGCAAAATGGTATGAAGACATTAAGAGAGGTTGCCGTTGGACAGACAGTTAAGGTAACAAAACTTGTTGGCGAAGGACCTGTAAAGAGACGTATCATGGATATGGGAATCACGAAAGGTGTAGAAATCTATGTCAGAAAAGTTGCACCGCTTGGTGATCCGGTTGAAGTAACAGTACGCGGTTATGAGCTTTCTTTAAGAAAAGCAGATGCCGAAATGATCGTTGTTGAATAAATGTGTGGATCGTACCGATCCTACATACAACGAAGTAGATGATTTACTCATTTGATGAATCATAGAAAATGACAGACAAAAAGGAAGGAGCATAAAAATGTCAGTTAAAATAGCGTTGGCAGGTAATCCAAACAGTGGAAAGACAACATTATTTAACGCACTTACAGGTTCAAACCAGTATGTAGGTAACTGGCCTGGTGTAACAGTAGAGAAAAAAGAAGGAAAATTAAAGGGTCACAAAGATATTATCATCACTGACCTTCCCGGTATTTATTCACTTTCTCCATATACATTAGAGGAAGTTGTTGCCAGAAATTATCTGATCAAGGAATATCCGGATGCGATCATCAATATTATTGATGGTACGAACATCGAAAGAAATCTGTACTTATCAACACAGTTGATCGAGTTGGGAATCCCGGTTATCATGGCAGTTAACATGATGGATCTTGTAAAGAAGAATGGTGACAAGATCGATATCAAGAACCTGAGCAATGCACTTGGATGCGAGGTTGTAGAGATCTCGGCGTTAAAGGGTACTGGAATTGATGAAGTAAAAGAAAAAGCAGTTGCGGCAGCACAGAAGAAAGTACAGAATAAGCGTGTACATAGCTTCGATCAGGCTGTTGAAGATGCAATCGATAGCGTAAGTGCAAAGCTTACAGTTGAAGAAAGAAAAAAGAGATTCTTTGCGATCAAGCTTCTTGAAAAAGACACAAAGATTGCAGAGCAGATGGACAGTGTTCCGGATTGTAAAGATGAGATCAAAGCACTGGAAGACAAATTTGATGATGATACAGAGAGTATTATCACCAGTGAGAGATATGCATATATCTCATCTATCATCGGAAAATGTGTGAAGAAGAATACAAAGGGTGAAAAGCTTACAACCTCAGATAAGATTGATAAGATCGTTACAAACCGTATCCTTGCACTTCCGATTTTCATCATTGTAATGTGGCTGGTTTATTACATTGCGATGTCAACAGTCGGTGCATGGTGCACAGACTGGACAAATGATAATCTGTTTGGTGACGGTTTCCATTTATTCGGTATCGGAAGCAAATATTATGAAGAAGCATCCGGTGATTACGATGCAGCTACAAATGCACTTGACGCATATGGTGTACTTGTAACAGATGATGAAGATGCTATAGATGTTGATGCAACAAAGGCAGCTATCGAAGCAAATACAAATACAGAAGCAAGTGTTAAGTATCAGATGGAAGATGAAGAAACTCTTGATACTTACGATATCGATGTATATTATTCAGAAGTACCTGCCGGTGCAAAAAAAGATAAGACAAATGCTATGTCTTATTTAGATGCAGTAGAATACTTCAACAAGACAGAGATGGCAGAGATCGATCCTGCTGATTATGGTGTATTCGTTCCATCTATTCCTGATCTTGCAGAAAGAGGTCTTGATAAGATCGGATGTGCTGACTGGTTAAAGGGACTGATCCTTGACGGTATTATCGCCGGTGTTGGTGCTGTACTTGGTTTCGTACCTCAGATGCTCGTATTGTTCATCTTACTTGCAATCCTTGAGTACTGTGGCTATATGGCACGTATCGCATTCATCATGGACCGTATCTTTAGAAAATTCGGTCTTTCGGGAAAGTCATTCATTCCTATTCTTGTAGGTGTAGGTTGTGGTGTTCCTGGTATCATGGCATCTCGTACAATTGAAAATGAAAAAGACCGTCGTATGACAGTTATGACAACAACATTTATTCCTTGTGGTGCTAAGGTTCCGTTTATTGCAATGATCGCAGGTGCGATCTTCGGTGGATCTTCACTGGTTGCTACAAGTGCTTACTTTATCGGTATTGCAGCAATTATCTGCTCCGGTATTATCTTAAAGAAGACAAAGATGTTCGCAGGAGATCCTGCTCCATTCGTTATGGAGTTACCTCCTTACCATATCCCGACAATCGGTTCTGTATTAAGAAGTATGTGGGAGCGTGGCTGGTCATTCATTAAGAAGGCCGGTACCATCATCCTCCTCTCAACAATCTTTGTATGGTTCACAACATACTTCGGTATTCTGGATGGTAAATTCCAGATGCTTTCAGAAGATCAGATCGACCACAGTATCTTAGCTAAGATCGGTGGAGCAATCTGCTGGATCTTCAAGCCACAGGGATGGGGCGACTGGCAGGCAACTGTTGCATCTATTACAGGCCTTGTTGCTAAGGAAAACATCGTTGGTACTATGGGTATCCTTTATGGTGGTGGGGAAGGCACTGTATACAGCGAGCTTGCAAAAGCATTCACAACAGCAAGTGGTTTCTCATTCCTCGTATTCAACTTACTCTGTGCTCCATGTTTCGCAGCAATGGGTGCTATTAAGAGAGAGATGAACAGTGCAAAATGGTTCTGGTTTGCAATCGGATATCAGTGTGGTTTCGCATACCTTGTATCCCTTGTTATTTACAGAATTGCAGGACTCTTCACAGGTGCATGCTCATTCGGTATCGGCACTGTTGTAGCAATCCTGATCATCGTTGCTTTCTTCTTCCTGTTATTCCGTCCGGATCCAAACAAGAAGGTCAAGACAAGCAAAGAATTCTTAAATGCATAATTATAAAGGCTAACATATAATACACATACAATACGATGCGCGCTTCCCTTTGTGGCAGCGCGCATTTTGTGTATCGGTTATTATACAGAAATCAGATTTATATAAATTCCTGTCTGCCGGCTGGCGTTCATAGAATTGACAGACAAGATGACAAATGTAGATATTTATTAAAACTCCGTGAAATGAGTTGACAAATAAATGTATGATAGAGGAAAATGAATGTATACTATAATACAAGAACACTTACTTGTCAGAAATGTTTTTTGAAAGTACAGATGTAAGATGATTGAGATGTCTGTATAATTAACGAATGACGAATTGGAGGTTTTTACTATGGCAGTTATACATTTAAATGAAAAAGAATATGAAGATCAGGTTTTAAAGGCAAAGGGACTTACGCTGGTTGATTTCTGGGCCACCTGGTGCGGACCATGCAGAATGGTTGCACCGATCGTTGAAGAATTGGCTGACGAATTTCCAGAGGTAAAGGTATGCAAGGTAGATGTAGATGAGAATCAGGAACTTGCACTTGCAAACAAGGTTGTATCAATTCCGACATTTTTATTATATAAAGATGGAGAAGTTATAAAGAAAATCGTGGGAGCAGTTCCAAAATCCGAACTGATCCAGGCAATGCGCCAGTTTCAGTAGATAAGAATGCAGTCCAAAACGCTTGCAAAAGGAAGCATATTATTATAAGATGAAAGACAGCGACCAGATAAATGGGTACATGAATTGACTAATTTACTAAACGGAGGTTTACAAATGAAAATGTTATCATTATCAGAGGAACTTAAGGGTAATTCTTATCCCGGCAGAGGAATCGTGATCGGACGTTCGGAAGACGGAACAAAGGCAGTTACTGCATACTTTATCATGGGTAGAAGTGTGAATTCCCGAAATCGTGTATTTGTTACAGAGGGCGAAGGAATCCGTACAGAAGCATTTGATCCATCCAAGCTTGAGGATCCAAGCCTTATCATTTACGCACCGGTTCGGGTTCTTGGCAATCGGACGATCGTAACAAATGGTGATCAGACCGATACGATCTATGATGGAATGGATAAAGAGCTTACATTTGAACAGTCACTGAGATGCCGCGAGTTTGAACCGGACGGTCCAAACTATACACCGAGAATTTCCGGAGTTATGCATATCGAAGGCGGACAGTATGACTATGCAATGTCTATCTTAAAGAGCAATAACGGAGATCCATCGGCATGCAACCGATATACATTTTCATATGAGAATCCCGCAAACGGAGAAGGACATTTTATTCATACATATATGCATGATGACAATCCACTTCCAAGCTTTGAGGGAGAACCGAAGTTAGTTGGTATATCAGGTGATATCGATACATTTGCAAATATGGTATGGGAAAGCCTGAATGAAGATAATAAGGTATCTCTGTTTGTCAGATATATTGATATCGCAACAGGAAAGTATGAGACAAGAATCATTAACAAGAATAAATAATCATCATGAATCGGGAGGAAATACAGAATGAACGAAATTCAATTAAAATACGGATGCAATCCAAATCAGAAGCCATCAAGAATCTATATGGAGGATGGAAGTGATCTTCCGGTTACCGTATTAAATGGTAAGCCGGGCTACATAAATTTTCTGGATGCATTTAATGGCTGGCAGCTTGTTAAAGAATTAAAGGCAGCAACCGGACTTCCAGCAGCTACATCTTTTAAGCATGTGTCACCGGCAGGTGCAGCAGTAGGACTTCCTCTTACAGATACACTTGCAAAGATCTACTGGGTAGATGATCTGGGCGAACTGTCACCACTTGCATGCGCATATGCAAGAGCCAGAGGTGCAGACCGTATGTCATCCTTTGGTGATTTCATTGCATTGTCAGATGTCTGCGATGCAGATACAGCCCGTCTCATTAAGCGTGAAGTATCAGATGGTGTAATTGCTCCCGGGTATACAGACGAAGCTATGGAGCTTCTGATGCAGAAGAAGAAAGGTAATTATAATATTATCCAGATCGATGAGAATTATGTTCCTGCTGAGATTGAACGTAAGCAGGTATTTGGAATTACATTTGAGCAGGGAAGAAATGAACTGAATATTGATAAGGATCTTTTATCCAATATTGTAACAGAGAATAAAAATATACCGGAAGAAGCTCTTATCGATATGAAAATTGCACTGATCACATTAAAATACACACAGTCTAATTCTGTATGCTATGTAAAAGGTGGACAGGCAATCGGTATTGGGGCCGGTCAGCAGTCCAGAATCCATTGTACAAGACTTGCCGGTCAGAAGGCAGATAACTGGTGGCTTCGTCAGTCTCCACAGGTTATGGGACTTCAGTTTGTTGATGGACTTGGACGTGCAGACAGAGATAATGCGATCGATGTATATATGGGTGATGAATATGAGGATGTTCTCCGTGATGGCGAATGGCAGAAGCGTTTCAAGGTAAAGCCGGAAGTATTCACAGCAGAAGAAAAGAAAGCATGGCTTGCCGGAAATCAGAATGTTACACTTGGTTCTGATGCATTTTTCCCATTCTCAGATAACATTGAACGTGCGAAGAAGAGTGGTGTTGCATACATTGCTCAGCCGGGTGGATCTGTCAGAGATGATCTTGTAATCGAAGCATGTGATAAATATGGAATGGTAATGGTATTTACAGGAATCCGTTTATTCCATCACTAATCAGGAGTTTATTGCTATGACAGGAAGAAATCGTAGAAGACGCAGAAAAAGAAAATCCAATATAGATTTTGTCAAAGTGTTTTTCTTTTTAGTCACTTGTCTGGTCATTGTTTTTGCGGCTGTTGTAATATTATCAAAGATCATATCGCATAAGGACCGCTATTTTGATGAAGGACTGGCGTTTTATCAGAATGCAGAATACGATAAGGCACTTGACCGGTTTGCCGATGCACTTTCTGAAAAACAGATATTTTCTCGGAATAAAGACAAGAATACCAGACTGTATATGGCAGATATTTATATGAAGACCGCTGATTATGATAAAGCGGTAGAAGAATATGATACTATTTTACAACAGACATCTGCGGACAAAAAGAATGTCGGTAAAATGAAGGAGATCGCCCAGGCATTGGCTGACTTTTCGGACAGCAATTATGCCGGGGCACTCCCGGTTCTGGAGCAGTATGTAAAGGATTATCCGGAATTATATCTGTATATAGGAACCTGTTATGCATCTATGAATGATGCAGAGCATATGTTTGAGAATTATGAAAAATACATAGATAAATATGGATATAATTCATATCTGTATGCCCAGTATGCCGCTTATTATATCAGTATTGGTGAGATGGACAATGCATATGGGTATATTAATAATGGACTTGCAAGCGATAATACCTTCCAGAAAGAGTTGCGTTTGCAGGAGATCAGTTATTATGAAAAGATCCAGAACTATGATAAGGCTTATGAACTTGCGAAAGAATTATATGAGCTTTATCCGGAGTATCAGGATGGTGTAGATGAATATAATTTCCTTTATACCAGAGTATCCCATGATGATGAATAGTTAGAATTGGCAGGAGGCATTTTATTCGTGGAAATACAATTATGGAAAGAGATCTTATCTCCGTATGAGCAGGCTGTAGATGAACTGCTCTTGAAATTTAAGCATATTATAAAAGATTATCGAAGTCAGGGACTGTATTCTCCAATTGAGAATGTAACCGGACGTGTAAAAAGAATTTCAAGTATTTTGGATAAGATGCAAAAGAAACATATTCCGATGGATCATATCGTGGAAGAGATGGATGATATCGCCGGAATCCGTATCATGTGCCAGTTCGAAGAAGATATTTACAAGGTTGTAGAGATCATAAGGAATCGCAGGGATATGTCGATCCGAGAAGAAAAAGACTATATTACGAATGCAAAAACAAGTGGGTACAGAAGTTATCATATTATATTAAATTATGATGTATATACGATTAAAGGACTTCAAACGATTCAGGCAGAGATTCAGATCCGTACAATGGCGATGGATTTCTGGGCAACGATTGAGCATTCCCTTCAGTATAAGTATCGTCATAATATGCCGGAACATATCCGGGAAAAACTGTTAAATGCAGCAAATGCAACTGTGGCGCTGGATCAGGAAATGTCATCTGTTCGGGGTGAGATTATGGATGCACAGAATTCGTTCAATTATAAGGCATCTATCGTTGCAGACATTTTAACAAATATTCAGAATTTATATTATGTAGGCAACCAGCGTGAGGTTGTGAAGATACAGAATGAATTTTATGATATTTACCAGAAGGATGATCTGGAAAAGCTGGAGGATTTTTCCAAACAGCTTGATATTATCGCAGAAGGATACAAAGCACAGGGGTTATAGATTATGAACTTACCGGAGTCATTTACAAACAGGATAAAGACACAGTTAGGAGACGACTATGATGCATATATGAATTGTCTGGATCAGGGCATGCATCATGGACTTCGCGTGAATACAAATAAAATCAGTGTGGAAGATTTCTTAAAGATCTCTCCATTTGAATTAAAGCCTGTACCATGGACAACAAATGGTTTTTATTATGATGACAAAGCATGTACACCATCCAAACATCCATATTATTATGCAGGGCTTTATTATATTCAGGAACCGAGTGCGATGGCACCGGCGAGTATTCTTCCTGTTGAAGATGGGGATGTTGTTCTTGATATCTGTGCAGCACCGGGAGGTAAATCAACCGAGCTTGCAGCAAAACTTCATGGAACCGGGTTTCTGATCTCAAATGATATCAGTAATTCCAGAGCTAAGGCATTATTAAAAAATCTGGAATTATTCGGGATCGGTAATATGTGTGTGGTAAGTGAAGCTCCGAATAAGCTGAGCACAAAATTCTATCAGACCTTTGATAAAATTTTGATTGATGCGCCTTGCTCCGGTGAAGGAATGTTCCGTAAATCCCAGTCAATGGTAACAGCGTGGGAAAATAATGGTGTTGAGTTATTTGCCGGTTTACAGCGTGGAATCTTAAATGAAGTTGTAAAAATGTTAAAACCGGGTGGAACCATGCTGTATTCGACCTGTACGTTTTCTCCGGAAGAAAATGAACAGTCAATCGAATATCTTTTATCACTGGATGATACATTAGAATTAGTCGAAGTTCCGAAGTATCCGGGCTTTTGTAATGGAAATCCTGCGTGGGGGAAGACCGAAAATGCAGAACTTGAAAAATGTGCAAGATTATGGCCGCATCATATCGAAGGGGAAGGGCATTTTGTTGCACTTATTCATAAAAAAGAGGCAGAACAGACACAGGTATTTCAGTCATGGATACACAGAGGCTGTAAGCCGGATAAAAATGCAGAAGAATTCCTTGCGCACATTTCATCGGATGCCGGGATCCGGTCTGCATATATTGAGGAAAATAAAGGAAGACTGTATTATATGGCAGAACATATGCCGGATGTATCCGGGCTTCGGATGTTAAGACAGGGATTGTTCCTTGGCGAGATCAAGAAGAACCGGTTTGAACCGAGCCAGTCACTTGCTATGTATCTGAAACAAGGACAGTTTGATAATGAAGTAAATCTGACATCTTCAGATGACCGTGTTTTAAGATATCTGAAAGGCGAGACGATCGAAGCATCGGATCAGAAAATTAAAAATGGATATGTGCTTGTTCTGGTGGACGGATATCCGCTTGGATGGGCAAAAAATACAAACGGAACGTTAAAGAATAAGTATTTATCTGGATGGAGGATGATGTCATGAGTAAAATAGCAGTCGTTACCGGAGCTTCTTCCGGACTGGGCAGAGAGTTTGTTGTTCAGATCAGTGAAAAATATAAGACAATCGACGAGATATGGGTGATCGCCAGGCGTGCAGAACGATTGTATGCCTTAGAAAGAGAGATTGAAGGCAAGAAGATTATTGTTCTCCCGCTGGATATCACAAAGCAGGAAGATCTTGAAGCCTATAAAAAGATGCTTGCAAAGGAACATCCATGGGTACGTGTTCTGGTGAATGCAGCAGGATATGGCATTATGGGACATGTAGAAGATGTTGTATGCGAAGAACTTACCGGAATGATCGATGTTAACTGTAAGGCTTTAGTTGCCATGACGAAGATCACTCTGCCATATATGAAAGAACAGAGCAATATCATTAATATTGCATCATCAGCGGCATATCTGCCACAGCCATCCTTTGCTGTATATGCAGCAACAAAATCCATGGTTAGAAGCTTTTCAAAAGCATTAAATAAAGAATTGGAGGACAGAGATATTACAGTGACAGCAGTATGTCCGGGACCGGTCAATACAGAGTTCTTTGATGTTGCCGAGAAATATTCCCATACAAAGGCATTTAAAAGATTGTTCCGTGTAGAAGCAAAGAATGTGGTAAAACGGGCGTTATTTGATGCGTATTACCTGAAGACAGAATCTACCTACAGCATAACGATGAAAGCGTTTAAGATCGTAACAAAGCTGCTGCCGAATGACTGGATCGTTTCCATGATCAAATAGAGACAGATATCCGGTAAATACAGAGATTTGCCGGGGTATGAGGAACATTATAATAAAAACAGAACAGGACAAAAACAATGGAAAAAGGACAGTATGGATATATAAAAAAACATAAGAAAAAGATCATAACCAGTATTATTATACTTGGTGTTATGATCCTGACAGGAGTAATTCTTTCGCTTGCCATGTTTAAAACAACAAAAACCTTGATCATCATACTTCCGATATTGATCAGCCTGCCATTTGCCAAACAGATCGTAGCACTTATCATGTGTTCCAAATTCAAGCCTTTAACAGAGGAAGAACACAAGAAGATAGAAAAAGGGATCCATTATGAGAACCGGGACGGCATCCTGTATGATATCTCGCTCAGTCGATATGAAGGAATGTTGTTTTTCCCTGCCGTGATCGTGCGGGATGGCAGAATGTTATTCTTATATCAGAAAGCATTTGACAAGAAGATTCCGGATGTGGAATTCCTGAAAAAAGAAATTACACGTTCCTTTGAAATGATAAAGAAACCATATGTTATCGTTACAGCGTTAACCGTGGATGAATTTATAAAGAAAGCGGAAACGATCAAAGAACCGGATGAAGATTATCTGGTAAAGGATCAGTCTATGCGTGAAAAATTATTTGAACTTGGTGTATAGGAGTCGGGCATGAAAGAGATCATTATATCGCAGAACGAAGCGGGACAGCGTGTGAACAAATTTCTTTTGAAATATCTGAATAAGGCACCGTCAAGCTTTGTTTATAAGATGATACGAAAGAAAAACATCAAATTGAACAATAAGAAAATTGAAGGAAACGAATACGTCTATATCGGAGATACGATCCAGATCTATATGTCTGATGAAACGATCGCCAATTTCAGGGAAGATGTCAGTGGAACACACAGCACTTCCTCTAAAAAGAAGATTCCGGTTGAGATCATCTATTTGGATGAAAATATTCTGATCGCAGACAAACCGACTGGCGTCCTGTCACAGAAGGCATCAAAAGATGATTACTCTTTTAATGAAGCATTGATCGACTATCTGCTTGATAGTGGGCATATCACAACTGAAGAACTGAGAACTTATCGTCCGTCTGTATGCAATCGTTTAGACCGCAATACATCCGGACTCATTCTTTGTGGGGTGAGTCTTACCGGAAGTCAGGAATTATCCAGAATTATAAGAGAACATCTATTACATAAATATTATTATACACTTGTACGGGGACGCCTGACGCAGAAGCTTGACAGTACCTGTTATCTACAGAAGGATAATGCAAAAAACAAAGTCCGGATATCGGATCACCCATGGGAACAGGGCAAGAGTGAAGAAATCCATTCAATCTTTTATCCGGTAAAAAAAAATGATGATTATACGTTGGTAAAGGTTGAGCTTATCACAGGTAAGTCTCATCAGATCCGTGCACAGTTAAAGCATCTGGGATACCCGGTAGTCGGTGATACAAAGTATGGCATACCTGAAGTGAACCGGTATTTTTCAGATTCTTATCATGTAAAGCATCAGCTTCTTCATTGCGGAAACATTATATTTAAAGAAACAGACGGTCCGCTTTCTTATCTGAGCGGGAAAGAGTATTCGGCATTTCTTCCGGAACCGTTTCGGACGATCGAAAAAGATTTATTTGGGTAATTTGGATAATAACTTTAGTAAGATCAGAATCAGATAAAAGATAAAGAGGCAGAATCGGATGGCAACTTGGAATTCCAGAGGACTTCGTGGTTCCTCACTTGAGGAACTGATCAATTATACAAATGAATATTATCGGGAAAAGAAGCTGGCAGTTGTCCAGAAGATCCCGACTCCGATCAAACCGATCCGTATGGATAAAGACAGCAGCCAGATCACGCTGGCGTATTTTGAAAAAGATTCTACGGTCGATTACATCGGTGTCGTACAGGGCATTCCGATATGCTTCGATGCGAAGGAATGTGCGGTTGATACGTTTTCTTTACAGAATATACATGAGCATCAGTATCATTTTATGAAAGAGTATGAGGAACAGCAGGGAGTCAGCTTCCTGATCATATTTTTTACGCATAGAAACAAATATTACTATTTACGTTTTTCGGAATTAAAGACTTATATGGATCGCGTGAACGAGGGACATGCAAAGAATTTCAAATATGAAGAACTGAATCCGGATTTCTTTATTCATGCAAAAAATGGAGCACTGGTTCATTATCTGGAGCTTCTCGATAAAGATTTGCAGTTAAGAGCATAAAGGATCAGGAAAAATCTTGACAAATGCCAACGTCTCACCTATAATGAGCACATTGTTGAAATAACTAATTATCGTGTTATCACTTTAATACGGTAAAGCAAAAAGGCATGGATAAAAGGAGGAAAAGAGATGCAGGATAAACTGTTACAGACTCCGGACGGAGTAAGAGACACCTATGATGTAGAATGTAAAAAGAAAAGAAAGATTATTGAGAAGCTGCATCATACTCTGGAGTTATACAGCTATCATGATATAGAGACACCTACATTTGAGTATTTTGATATATTTAACCGTGATAAGGGATCTGCACCGTCAAATGAAATGTACAAGTTCTTTGACCGTGATAATAATACGCTGGTATTACGCCCGGATATCACACCTAGTATTGCAAGATGTGTAGCAAAATATTACAAGGATGAACAGCTTCCGATCCGTCTGTGCTATACAGGAAATACATATTCAAACCCAAGAAAATTGCAGGGAAAATTAAAGGAAGTTACACAGATCGGTGCTGAGCTTATAAATGATGATTCTTCTGCAGCAGATGCAGAGATCATTGCAACTGTTGTTGATTCTTTTAAGGCACTTGGAATCGACGAGTTCCAGATCGAGATCGGACAGATCGATTACTTTAAGGGCATCGTTTCAGAAGCCGGAATTACAGAAGCCGAAGAACTTCAGATCAAGGAATACATCAATATTAAGAACTTCTTTGGTTTGGAGGAATATCTGAAGAAACTGGATCTGAGTCCTGTTTTAAAGAAAGCCTTTCTTGCATTTGACTCTTTATTCGGTGGAGAATCCATGTTAGAGCAAGCAGAAAAGCTGGTTACGAATCCGGTATCACTTGCAGCTGTTCACAGATTACAGAGAATCTATAAGGCATTATGCTGTTATGGATATGACAAATATATCGGCTTTGATCTCAGTATGTTAAATGGTTATAACTATTATACCGGCGTGATCTTCCGCGGATATACCTACGGAACCGGAGATGCAGTTGTAAAGGGTGGCCGATATAATAACCTGTTAAAGCAGTTTGGCAAAGATGCACCGTCTATTGGTTTTGCATTTACCGTAGAAGAACTGATCATGGCACTGTCCAGACAGAATATCGAGGTTTCGGTTGAATATTCGAATACGATCATTCTCTATGATATTGAGAATCAGGAGTCCGCGATCAGTCTTGGTAAGAGTCTGCGCCAGAATGATAAGAAGATTGAATTGATACGCAAATCTGTCAGAAAGTCAGTGGAAGATTATCTGGAATATGCAAAAAGAGAGCATTTTTCCGGACTGTTTTATTTTGAAAACAGTGATACGGTCAAGGTATTTGATCTTGTGTCCGGTGATGAGAACGAGGTGGCTATCGCATCCTTGAAATAAGCGGACAAAAACAGAAAGAAATCCAAAATTAGAATTTGATCGATGGATAGATTGGAGAGGTAAATCAATGAGATATTTAACATTTGCACTTGCAAAAGGCAGACTTGCAAAGAAAACCCTTGCATTGCTTGAACAGATAGGAATTACCTGCGATGAAATGAAAGACCCGGATACCAGAAAGCTGATCTTTGTGAATGAAGAAATGAAGCTGAAGTTCTTCCTTTCAAAGGCAACAGATGTACCAACCTATGTAGAATACGGTGCAGCAGATATCGGTGTAGTTGGTAAGGATACGATATTAGAAGAAGGCAGAAACCTGTACGAGGTAATGGATCTCGGATTCGGTAAATGCCGGATGTGTGTCTGTGGTCCTCATAAAGCAAAAGAATTATTGAAGAAAAATGAGATCATCCGTGTTGCCAGCAAATATCCGAATATTGCAAAAGATTATTTTAATAATCAGAAGAACCAGACGGTTGAGATCATCAAATTAAACGGTTCGGTCGAGCTTGCGCCGATCGTTGGCTTATCAGAGGTGATCGTTGATATCGTTGAGACCGGAAGTACTCTTCGTGAAAACGGACTGGAAGTTTTAGAAGAAGTTTGTCCGTTATCTGCAAGAATGGTTGTAAATCAGGTAAGCTTAAAGATGGAAAATGAGAGAATCAGAAAGCTGCTTGCTGATCTGAATTCGTTGATTAATAAGGAGGCATAAAAATGAGAATTGTAAATCTGACGGAAGAAACCAGAAAGAACATTTTAAAGGATCTGTTAAAAAGAAGCCCAAGCAATTTCGGATCTTATGCAGATACAGTAGAGAAGATCGTAAATGATGTCAGAGATCGTGGAGACGAGGCATTATTTGGATATACCAAGCAGTTTGATAAAGCAGATATCAACGCCGGAAATGTTCTGGTTACAAAAGAAGAGATTGAATATGCTTATACACAGGTAGATGAGAAACTGATCGAGGTTATCAGAAAAGCAAAAGAAAACATTCGCACCTATCACGAAAAACAGCGTCAGTACAGTTGGTTTGATTCTGATCCGAAGGGTATCATGCTTGGACAGAAGGTAACAGCATTGGAATCTGTCGGAGTATATGTACCGGGTGGAAAAGCTGTGTATCCATCTTCCGTATTGATGAACATTATGCCTGCAAAGGTAGCAGGTGTTAAAAATATTATAATGACCACTCCTTGTAACAGCGAGGGTGAAGTATATGCGACTACACTGGTTGCAGCAAATGAAGCCGGTGCGACTGCTATCTACAAGGCAGGCGGCGCACAGGCAATCGCGGCTCTTGCATATGGAACGGAATCCATTCCAAAGGTTGATAAGATCGTAGGACCCGGAAATATCTTCGTTGCACTTGCAAAACGTGCGGTATACGGACATGTCAGCATCGATTCGATTGCAGGTCCATCCGAAATCCTTGTAATTGCAGATGAGACAGCAAATCCAAGATATGTTGCAGCCGATCTGTTATCACAGGCAGAGCATGATGAGATGGCATCCGCCATTCTGATCACAACTTCAAAAGAACTTGCCGAAAAGGTATCAGCTCAGGTCGATGAATTTATAAAGGTATTATCCAGAAAAGAGATCATTCGGAAATCCATTGATACATACGGCTATATCTTATTAGCTGATAATATGGCAGATGCGGTTGAAGCAGCAAATGCAATTGCTTCCGAACATCTGGAGATTGTAACTGCAAATCCATTTGATGTTATGACAAGGATCAAGAATGCCGGTGCGATCTTCATCGGTGAATATTCATCCGAACCACTGGGTGATTATTTTGCCGGACCGAACCATGTACTTCCAACAAACGGAACAGCGAAGTTCTTCTCCCCGTTAAGTGTGGATGACTTCATTAAGAAATCAAGCATCATCTATTATTCCAGAGAAGCTCTTGAAGAAGTACATGAAGACATTGAAAGCTTTGCAAAATCAGAGCAACTTACAGCACATGCTAATTCTATTGCAGTAAGATTTGAATAGTGGTATAATATGAAACCAAGATTGCACAGGCGTCTGTATTATCAGTCCGCCTGTGCTTGTAGTTGCCAAAGTATCGGAAGAAAAATGTATAAAAACAAGGGAGAAAAGATATGGCGGATAGAGCAGTAAAATGCACAAGAAAAACCAGCGAGACAGATATTGTTCTGGAATTAAATCTGGATGGAAAGGGAGATGCAAAGATCGATACCGGTATCGGATTTTTCGATCATATGCTGACAAGCTTTGCCAAGCACGGATTTTTTGATCTGAATCTGACCGTAAAGGGTGATCTGTATGTGGATTGTCATCATACGATAGAAGATACGGGAATTGTTCTCGGAAAAGCGATCAAAGGTGCGCTTGGAGATAAAAAATCCATTAAGCGTTTCGGTAATTTCTTTCTTCCTATGGATGAAACGCTTGTTATGTGTGCGATTGACCTTTCCGGAAGACCATATCTTGTTTATGATCTGAACCTGATAACAGAGCGGGTTGGATATTTTGATACACAGATGGTAAAGGAATTCTTCTATGCAGTATCCTATGGTGCGGAGATGAATCTGAACCTGAAGCAGTTCTCCGGTTCCAATGACCATCATATCATCGAAGCAGCTTTTAAGGCATTTGCAAAAGCTTTAGATGAAGCAACTTCTATAGACGACAGATTAAATGGTAAAGTGTTATCTACCAAAGGTTCACTTTAAGGAGGTACTATGAGTTATAAGAAAATTATTCCATGTCTGGATCTTGAGAATGCACTTGAAATGGCAAAGTTCTATAATGATGCCGGTGCAGATGAGATTGCATATTTTGACAGTAAAGCAACAAAGGAAGGCAGAGAAGCGAATATTGCAGTTATCAAAGAGATCTGCAAGAATGTCGATATTCCATTGATCGCATGTGGTGGAGTAAGAAGACTGGAAGATATCAAGAAGATGTTATATGCAGGTGCTTCCAAGGTTTGTATGAAATCAGCAGCATTAAATACACCGGAGCTTGTAACGGAAGCCGCTGACCGTTTTGGTTCAGAACGTATCATCGTAACGATTGACCTGAGCGAATGTAAAGAGCCTGTAGCCTATGCAGAGCAGCTTAAGGAACTCGGAGCAGGTGAGCTCCTGTTATTACATAATAATATGGTTCCTGAATATATGGATATCGTAAATGAGATCAAAAACCGTGTAGCACTTCCTGTTATTGTTTCCACCTATTCAACAAATGGGGAAGCAATCTGTGAGATGCTTGAAAAGACAAATGCTGAATCCATTTCTTTATATAATCTGAAACAAATGGATATAATGGAGATAAAGCAGGAATGCAGAAAAGAAGGCATTCCGGTTAATACATTTGAAAGTGCAGTATCCTTTGATGAATTCAAGCTGAATTCTGACGGGCTGATTCCATGTATCACACAGCATTATAAGACCGGGGAAGTTCTTATGATGGCATACATGAATAAGGAATCCTTTGAAAAGACGATCGCAACCGGCAGAATGACATATTACAGCAGAAGCAGACAGGAGCTTTGGACAAAGGGGGAGACATCCGGTCATTTCCAGTTCTTAAAATCATTAAAATTAGACTGTGATAAAGATACCCTGCTTGCAGAGGTTTCCCAGATCGGTGCAGCCTGTCATACCGGCAGCCCGACCTGTTTCTTTACGGATCTGGTTAAGAAGGAATACGATAATACCAATCCGTTAAAGGTATTTGAAGAAGAATACGATATTATCGTTGACAGAAGAAATCATCCAAAGGAAGGTTCCTATACAAATTATCTGTTTGACAAAGGAATTGACAAAATACTGAAAAAGGTTGGCGAAGAGGCAACAGAGATTGTAATTGCTGCCAAGAATCCTGATTCAGATGAAATAAAATATGAGATATCAGATTTCCTGTATCACCTTATGGTTCTTATGGTTGAAAGAGGTGTCAGTTGGACTGATATTACCAAAGAACTGGCTGATAGAAGGTAGGAGGAGAAAACAGTGGAAAAATATGGCGTAAATCAGTTAAGAAAAATGTTTCTGGAATTTTTTGAGAGCAAGGGACATCTGAAGATGAACAGCTTCTCACTGATTCCACATAATGATAATAGTTTGTTATTGATCAACTCAGGTATGGCACCATTAAAGCCTTACTTTACAGGACAGGAGATCCCTCCAAGAAGACGTGTGACCACCTGCCAGAAGTGTATCCGTACCGGTGATATCGAAAATGTAGGTAAGACTGCAAGACATGGTACATTCTTTGAAATGTTAGGTAACTTCTCATTCGGCGATTACTTCAAGCATGAAGCAATTTCATGGTCATGGGAGTTCCTGACCAAGGTTGTAGGCTTAGATGAGAACCGTTTATATCCATCTATCTACGAGGATGATGACGAAGCATTTGATATCTGGAATAAAGAGATCGGAATTGCATCGGAGAGAATTTTCCGTTTTGGGAAAGAAGATAACTTCTGGGAGCATGGCGCAGGTCCTTGTGGTCCATGTTCCGAAATCTATTATGACAGAGGCGAAAAGTACGGATGCGGTAAGCCCGGCTGTACAGTAGGTTGTGACTGTGACCGTTACATGGAAGTATGGAACAACGTATTTACCCAGTTTGAAAATGACGGCCATAACAACTATACAGAACTGGTTCAGAAGAATATCGATACCGGTATGGGACTGGAGCGTCTGGCTGTTGTTGTTCAGGATGTAGATTCCATCTTTGACGTTGATACGATCAAAGCGTTGCGTGATAAAGTATGTGAGATGGCTGGCGTGAAATACATGGAAGACGAGAAGACAGATGTCTCGATCCGTGTTATTACTGATCATATCCGTTCTGTTACCTTTATGGCATCTGACGGTATCCTTCCATCAAATGAAGGACGAGGTTATGTATTAAGACGTCTTCTCCGTCGTGCAGCAAGACATGGCAGATTACTTGGTATCGAAGGCAGATTCCTTGCAGAACTTTCAAAGACAGTAATCGAGGTTTCTAAGGATGCATATCCGGAGCTGGAAGAAAAGAAAGCACATATCTTTACCTGTATCAATACAGAAGAAGAAAACTTCAATAAGACGATCGATCAGGGCTTATCAATTCTGAACGGCTTCGTTGAGGAGTTAAATAACAGCGGCAAAAAAGTATTAAATGGCGAAAATGCATTTAAGTTATATGATACCTATGGTTTCCCTCTTGATCTGACAAAAGAGATTCTGGAAGAAAAGGGAATCGAGGTTGATACGGAAGGCTTTAATAAGGCTATGGACAAGCAGAGAGAGACTGCTCGTAAATCAAGAAAAGTATCAAACTACATGGGCGCAGATTCAACTATTTATGAAGATATCGATACAGCTCTTACAAGTAGGTTCATCGGTTATGACAAGGTAGAAGCATCTTCCGATATCATTGCCATAACAGCAGAATATAAAGAGGGCGATCAGGTAACATCCGAACTGGTTGATGTTATTTCCGAAGGCACAAACGGTTCGATCATCACAGCAGAGACACCATTTTATGCTACTATGGGTGGTCAGATCGGTGATACTGGTGTGATCGAGACAGAGAGCGGACGTTTCATTGTTAAAGATACGATCAAGGTTGCCGGTGATAAGATCGCACATCTTGGCTATGTTGAATCCGGTGAATTAAAGAATGGAAGCACAGCGAAGCTTTCTGTAACAGCAGACAGACGTGCACTGATCTGTAAGAACCACTCCGCAACACATCTGCTCCAGAAAGCCTTAAAGATGGTTCTTGGTGATCATGTAGAACAGGCTGGTTCATATGTATCAGAAGACCGTTTAAGATTCGACTTTACACATTTCCAGGCTATGACTCCTGAAGAGATCGCCAAGGTGGAAGCAATCGTAAATGAACAGATCGATAAAGATCTTAAGGTTAAGACAGAGGTTATGAGTATTGAAGATGCCAAGAAGACAGGTGCTATGGCATTGTTTGGCGACAAGTACGGCGAGAAGGTTCGAGTTGTATCTATGGATGACTTCTCTGTTGAGTTCTGTGGTGGTACTCATGTCCCAAATACCGGTGTGATCGGTACATTTAAGATCATCTCTGAAATGGGTGTTGCTGCCGGAGTAAGAAGAATCGAAGCACTGACTTCTGTTGGCGCATTTAATTATTATAAAGAGATGGAAGATGAATTAAAAGCAGCGGCAAAGGCAGCAAAAGCTGAACCTGCAAAGCTGGCTGAAAAGATCGAGACAATGCTCGCTGAGATCAAAGCTCTTACATCTGAAAACTCCAAGTTAAAGGATAAGCTGGCAAAGAATTCTGCCGGAGATGCACTTGCTGATGCAGTAGATGTAAATGGCGTAAAGGTTCTTGCTACCAGCGTAGAAGATACAGATATGAATGCACTTCGTAATCTGGGAGATGATTTCAAGAACAAGCTTGGAACATCGGTTGTCGTTCTTGCTTCCGCCAAGGATGGTAAGGTAAATCTGATCGCTATGGCAACAGACGATGCTGTAAAGAAGGGAGCACATGCAGGAAATATTATCAAAGCGTCTGCAGCACTTGTAGGCGGTGGCGGCGGTGGTCGTCCAAACATGGCTCAGGCCGGGGGAAAGAATCCTGCCGGTATTGCAGATGCACTTGCAAAAGCAGTAGAAATAGCCAAAGAACAGTTAAATGCCTAAAAATAGAAAATAATAAAATTTTTTGTTGACGTTTCAATAATATATGTTATAATTGACTTCGTGCTTAAATAATACCCAAACAGTTGTTATTTTATTAGCATAGTACACAACTGGAGGGAGGTCAGGTGAGAGAATGTCAAATGTAATAGTTAAAGAAAACGAAACATTAGATAGCGCTCTTCGCAGATTCAAGAGAAATTGTGCGAAGGCTGGTATCCAGCAGGAGATTCGTAAGAGAGAACATTACGAAAAGCCAAGCGTTAGACGTAAAAAGAAATCAGAGGCAGCTAGAAAGCGCAAATATAAATAATCTATAGTTTGGATTAGTAAATATGATTTTTTTGAGTACCGAGCAATCGGTACTCTTTTTTTGCGTAAGTGAGCCAAGCACAGATTTCGTGTTTACACGAAAATCTGTATTTGGCGAACGAGCGGCATCGAGCCGACAGGCGAGATGGTGCGGTGTAAGAACATGAAATGTTCTTACAGACGCAAAAAAGAGAAAATTACAAAGTAATTTTCTTGTGGTTGCGGAAGTATCTATCTGTGCTTGGCTCACTTACGCAAAAAAGTTGACGCTAACATCACTATAATATATGATAAAATTAATATACGAAAACGAAAGGGGACAAACAAATATGAAAAATGCAATTAACATTCTCGCAATGATCTTTTCATGGGGAGCATTGATCTTCAGTATTTTTGCATTTGGAGATATGACCGGAAATATATTAAAGGCAGTCACCTATGGATTGATTGTAGGAAATGCAGTCCTGGTAAACTTTATCTGTGTCCATAATCTTAAAGAGAATAAAGAGTAAGTCATAATCCGATACCCAACCAACATAATATAGATATAAAGTCAGTTGGGTATCAGATCATGCAGCTTCCATTTAATCATAACAGTCTATATGATGTGCCGGATGTCACACCGGACATAAAAAAAAGTTCATCCAAAATCACAATTCATGATAATCACATTATCTATATTGAAAACTATAAATGTATTATATCCTGTTCGGATACCCAGATCCTTGTAAAAACAAAAAAGAATACCATATCGATAAATGGAATTTGCCTGAAAATTGAATATTATTGTCCGGAAGAACTGAAGATATCAGGCAACATTCTATATATCAATTATGAATAATATTGTGTACATAGAAGGGGGAAACCGGATGTTTGATATTATATTAAGGTATCTGTATGGATTTGCAAAAATTCATCTTCGCGGCATTCATATCAACCGTTTTGTAAATCTGTGCAAAGCCAGAGATATTAAACTTTGGAATCTGGAGCAGAAAGAAGATGAAATATTCTTTTTTACTGCTTCAAAGGATATAGCACGATTGGAAGAACCTGCACGGAAAACAGGAAGTGATGTAGAGGTTCTAAGAGTATATGGTATTCGCGAGTTTATTCGAAAAAATAAAAAAAGAATTCCGTTTGTGGCTGGGTTTATCTTGTTTGCTGTTCTGATCTATATTCAATCGTTATTTATATGGGAAATTTCCGTTTCCGGTGAATCAGATTATACATCGGATGAGATACTACAACATATCAATGAATATTATGTGCAGACCGGAACTCCAAAGTCAAAAGTAGACTGCGCAGAGCTGGAGAAAAATCTCCGGAAAGACTTTGAAGATATCGCCTGGATATCATGTGCGCTTACGGGAACAAAGCTGTCGGTGGAGATCACGGAAACATTGAATGTATTTACGGATACCTCCATGAAAGAACCATGCAACATCATTGCTTCACAGGACTGTACGATCACGGAGATCGTAACAGCATCCGGAACACCGGTAGTAAAGGCTGGAGATGATGTGAAGAAAGGCGATATCCTGATCTCTGGTGCAGTTTATCTGTATGATGATAATAATGAAGTTCTGGATACAAATTATGTATCTGCAGAAGGAACTGTATATGGAATCTGTGTATATCATTACAAAGATACAGTTCCGTTATCCTGCTATTCCAAAGAATATACAGGAAATGAAAAGAGCTATTATTCCTTTGGTGCATTTCAGTACAGCCTTACCCCTTATGTACCAAAATGCTCTTTCGAAGAATATGATTTGTTCAGTGATACGAGCCGGCTTCATATAGGTAAGAATTTTTACCTGCCATTTCAGATAGAAGCATACACAATAAAGGAGTACCGGTTAAAAAAAGAAACAGTATCCATGGAAGCGGCGGCTGCGTCAGTAAAAGAAAAATTAAGTCGTTATATTGGCAATTTGCAAGAAAAAGGGGTGCAAATAATAGAAAATAATGTTAAAATAACGAATAGCGGAGATGAATGTCTTGCGGAAGGAGATATAACCGTAAGACAGTTGATCGGGATTCCGCATGAATTACAGATTATAAGTGAGGAACAGACGCTTGAGTGAATTCAGCAAATCAATTACAGTTATGTCCGAATACGTTCAGAATGTATTTGGACAATTTGATGTACATGCAAAAAAAATAGAAAAAGCATTTCATGTTTCTATGATCCTGCGCGATGATAAGCTGAAGGTTTCAGGAGAAGAAAAAGACGTGGAGCAGGCGGTTCATGTACTGATCCAGTTATTTGCAGTTGCAGCCAGAGGTACTGCGATCGATGAACAGAAGGTTGATTATACGATCGCCATGTCTAAGGATCACCCTCAGGAAACACAGGAAAATATTGCTGATCTGGATCGGGATATCATATGTCACACGATCAATGGCAAACCGATCAAACCAAAAACACATGGACAGAAGGCATATGTAAATGCAATCGATAAATCCATGATCGTATTCGGTGTAGGTCCTGCTGGAACCGGTAAAACATATCTCGCAATGGCAAAAGCGATCACTGCTTTTAAGAATGGTGAAGTAAACCGGATCATTTTGACACGTCCGGCAATTGAAGCTGGCGAAAAGCTTGGATTTCTTCCGGGAGATTTGCAGAGCAAGGTCGATCCTTATTTAAGACCGCTTTATGATGCATTATATGAGATCATGGGACCGGAGTCCTTTGCCAAGAATATGGAAAAAGGTCTGATTGAAGTAGCACCACTTGCATATATGCGGGGACGTACACTGGACAATGCTTATATTGTACTGGACGAGGCACAGAATACAACACCGGCACAGATGAAGATGTTCTTAACCCGTATTGGTTTTGGATCGAAAGCAATCATTACCGGTGACCTTTCCCAGAAGGACCTTCCGTTTGAGACAAGATCGGGACTGGAAGTAGCTTTGACCGTTATCAAAAATATCGAAGAAATCAGTGTCTGCCATCTGACAAGTCTTGATGTTGTAAGACATCCGCTGGTACAGAAGATCGTAAATGCATATGAGGTTTACGAGGAGAAGCAGAACAGGCAGAAAAAACAGCGTTCGGAGCAGGAAAATCGTAACCAAAACGATGGCAGACGATACGGAGAGAACCGAAATAATAAAAGAAAAAGGTAAGAAATACAATGTCATTAAATGTAGAAAATGAATATGGAGAAATCCAGATCCCTGATTATGAACATGTGATCGAAACAGTGATCGGACAGGCTCTGGATTTTATAAAGTGTCCTTATGAATGTGAGATTTATGTATTGCTCACAGATAATTCGGGCATACAGACTATCAATAATTGTCAGAGAAATATCGATGCACCGACAGATGTATTGTCATTTCCTCTGATTGATTATAAAGAACCGGGAGATTTTAGTGTTGTAGACGGGGATACCTGTGATTATTTCAATCCGGAAAGCGGAGAACTGATGCTTGGAGATATCATTATTTCCATGGATCGCGTATATGAACAGGCAGAAAGCTACAATCACTCGAACACCAGAGAACTGGCATTTCTGGTAGCGCACAGTATGCTTCATTTGTTTGGTTATGATCATATAGATGAAGAAGAGCGCAAACAGATGGAAGATCTTCAGGAACAAATACTTAATGAGAAAGGATACACAAGGGATTATGAAGAAAACTAAATATGCAATTGCTTTAGCAGCATTAGGAGTTTTATCACTTGGTGTTATGGGATGTGGTAAGAAAGAGACATCAACAGAAGCAACCACAGAAACCACAACGACAGAAGCAACAACAGAAGCTACCACAGAGGCAGCAACAGAAGTACAGCATGAGGGCGTATATAACGACCTGACTGGCGAATGGGTTACAGACCGGACGGAAGAGTACGGTCGTCCGATCGCAGTTATGTTAAATAATATTTCTGACGCTATGCCACAGTGCGATATAGGTAAAGCAGATATCGTTTATGAGATGAAGGTAGAAGGTGGAATCACCAGACTGCTTGGTATTTTTAACGATTATTCCAATCTTGAAAAACTTGGATCAATCAGAAGCTGCCGTCCATATTATGTAACCGTTGCTATGGAATATGATGCAATCTATATGCATTACGGTCAGTCCCCACAGGGTGAGGAAAAACTTTCAAGCTCAGGAATCAATAATCTGAGTGGTTTAAGTTCAGAAGGTGGAGTAACATACTACAGAGCATCTGACAGGGTATCACCACATAATGTATTTACAGATACAGAAAAGATCAAAGCCGGCATCGAACAAAAAGGATATGAAACAAAGCATAGCGATAGTTTCAAGAGTGTGTTCTCATTTAATGAAGAGATCACAGCTCCTGCTGGCGGCGAAAAGGCAGAAAAGATTACAACTCCGATCAGCAATTACACAACACCTTGGTTTGAATATCATGCAGATGATGGCCTCTACTACAGATTCCAGTATGGCGGAGAACAGACAGATGGAAATACAGGTGATCAGCTTAAGTATGAAAATGTCCTGATCCAGTTTGCTCATTATACAAGCATTGATGATCATGACAGACAGCAGCTTGATCTGGTTGGTGAAGGAACCGGACTTTATGCTTCCAATGGAGTGATCGTTCCTGTAACATGGAAAAAATCATCTGAAAATGCGATCACAAAGTATTATACAGAGGACGGCAATGAATTAAAGCTGAATCCTGGAAAAACATGGGTGACAGTATTTGAAAAAGACAAAGCTGACAGCGTAACATGGGAATAAACAAATAAATATATAAGAAAAAAGGAAAACAGGCAGGTAAAAGCTAATAATTACCAGCCTGTTTTTTGCATAGATCTGATGGATGTGCAGATAATCATGATAAGAGGTGATTATCTGTGAAAAAAATTTTATTGATTCTTGGTGGGATGCTCATTCTGTTTTTGCTTGCTTTTTGCTGTTCCTATACGATATACCAGAAAACTGACAGCTTTTCGGATGATTCATATGCCGTAGAAACAATAACAGGCAAAGGACGATCCGGCAAACGACAAGAGATTCAATACAATCCAATTTCAGAAGAAAAAACATCAGAAGAAAAAACACCAACATATGGAACGACAACCGGAGAACGATCGTTGTCCGAAGATGCTTCCACACAGGTGGCGGCGGAGTCGTATCGTTTTCTGGTAAATGAATTAAATGGATATGTAGCGGTCTTTACAGCAAATGGCAGTTTGTATGAATTTACCGATATCCGGATCAAGGATCTGGACAACATTCTAAAAAACAGGATCATAAATGGTATTAAATTTCAAAAAGAGAAAGAATTGTTTACTTTTCTTGAATCATGTTCCAGTTAATGCTAGAATATGGATGGTTTAAAAGGAGTAAATAAAAATGATATATGACTTGATCGTAGCAGGTGCAGGTGCTTCTGGTATGACTGCAGCTATCTGCGCAACGGATGCAGATATTTACAAACAGTTTCAGCATAAAGCAGATCAGACCCGGAAGCGTTCTGTACTGATCATTGAGAAAAATAAAAAGATCGGAAAAAAACTATATGCAACCGGAAATGGCAGATGTAATCTGTCAAACAGCAGTTTTCGTCTGGAATGTTATAACAGTAAAAATGAATTTTTCCCATATAAGGTGATCGGAGCAAAGGATTATCAGATTGTAAATCAATTTGCGGAACAGCTTGGTGTAGCTGTCAACGATGAACACGGATATTATTATCCAATGTCCAGACAGGCATCTACGATCGTCTGGGCGTTCAACGACCGTCTGAAGAAAAATCAGATCCAGGTTCATACCGGAGAAATCGTTATAGGTCTGGAAGAACAATCCGATCATACATATTGTATTCAGACGGATCAGGGACAATATTATGCAAGAAATATAGTTCTTGCATGTGGTGGAGCTGCAGCACCTGCCCTTGGTGGTACAGATGCAGGCTGTAGTCTGTTAGATCAACTGGGTATTCCGTATTATCCATTTCAACCAGCACTCTGTAAGCTTCAGGTAAAAGAAAAGATGTCTGGGTTGGCAGGTGTTCGTTCAAAGGCACTGGTAACAGTAATGGATGCATCTTCCGAAATCCACGCACAGGAATTTGGCGAGGTCCAGTTTACCGATCAAACATTATCAGGAATTGTTATATTTAATCTCAGCCATACAGTCGGGGAGATGCTGCAGGATGGCGAGAGCGTTAGCCTTTGTCTGGATCTTGTACCGGATATAAATGAAGCTGATCTGTATATGCATTTCAGGAAATTCCGGACAAATAATCCGGAAAGGTCGCTTCAGGCGTGTCTGAATGGCTTTGTACATGAAAAACTTGCGACTTATATACTAGAACAATGCAGATGGAAACAGGAAAGAATATCGGAACTAAATGATGTTGAACTGCAGAAGCTGGCAGATCAAATAAAGAAACTGACCTTTCATGTCACAGCAACAGCCGGAGCAGAAGATGCACAGGTATCAAGAGGCGGCGCAGACACTCGTTTTATAGATCCGGAAACTATGAAGCTTACTGTACAGGAGCATATATATGTGATAGGGGAGCTTTTGGATACCGACGGAATCTGCGGCGGCTATAATCTGATGTGGGCGGTCATAACTGGGATGAAAGCGGGATTTAGTATTTATGATTCGAATTAATAATATTAAGTTAAAAATTGGATACAAAAACGAAGATATTGAACAGGCAATCCGGAAAAGTTTAAGGATAAATAGCTTTCTATCCTATAAAATGGCTAAATTATCGATTGACAGCCGGAAGAAGGATCAAATCCATTATGTTGCCTCTGTAGATGTGTCCTGCGATCAGGAAGAGAAAATCCTAAAAAAAGTTCACAATAACAATATTATGTTAATTAAAGGGACGGATTTTAAAATCCCGGAGCATGGATCGATGCCGATGCAGTATCGACCGGTTATTATCGGAAGCGGTCCGGCAGGTTTGTTTGCAGGTCTTTTTCTTGCAAGAGAGGGCTATCGACCGATCATTCTGGAACGTGGTATGGCAGTTGATGAACGAACAGCCTGTGTAAATGGATACTGGAAAAAGGAACATCCGTTAAATCCAAACTGTAATGTTCAGTTTGGTGAAGGAGGGGCCGGAACATTTTCTGACGGTAAATTGAATACCGTAATTAAGGATAAATCAGGAAGAAGGACTGCGGTTCTTAAGACATTTGTCGAATTTGGTGCAGATCCGTCAATCCTATATGTGAATAAGCCTCATATCGGTACAGATGTGTTATTGACTGTAGTCAAGAATATTAGAAATGAGATTATAAGGCTGGGTGGAGAGGTGCGATTTGAGCAGCTTGTAACAGATATAGAAGTGATAAATCCTGAGACAACGCTCTTACATATAAAGAAGCTTTTGAAACCGGAAGAAACATATGAATTAAAAAGCAATGCGGTGATACTTGCGATCGGTCACAGTGCAAGAGATACCTTTGAAATGCTCTATAAGCGTGGAATTCCGATGGAACAGAAGCCGTTTGCAATGGGACTCCGAATCGAACATCCAAGAACCTTTATCAATGAAGCACAATATGGATATCATCCCGATTATGAAGATTTACTGCCGACAGCAGATTATAAGCTGGTGCATCAGGCCGCAAACGGACGGGCGGTCTACTCCTTCTGTATGTGCCCCGGTGGTTACGTTGTAAATGCATCCTCAGAATCCGGAAGGATATGTGTCAATGGTATGAGCTACAGTGATCGGAAAGCGGATAATTCAAACAGTGCGATCGTTGTGAATGTTACGCCGGAAGATTATCCGGGAGATCATCCGCTTGCCGGTATGTATTTTCAGAGAGAGCTTGAAGAAAAGGCGTATCAGGCAGGAAAAGGAGCAGTTCCGGTACAACGTTTCGGTGATTTTAGAATGAACAGAATGTCTGAAATAGCCGGCAAGATCAAGCCTTGCATAAAGGGGGCTTATACGTTTTCCAACCTGAATTGTTGTTTGCCAGAGTATATCAGAGATGCTATAATAGATGGTGTTTTGTCATTTGACCGGGTGATATCTGGTTTTGCAGATGATGATGCAATATTAAGCGGCGTGGAAGCAAGAACATCTTCGCCGATAAAGATACTACGCGATGCAGATCTGACATCTGCACATACTTGTATTTATCCATGTGGAGAAGGTGCAGGTTACGCGGGAGGTATAACATCCGCAGCCGTTGACGGAATAAAAGTTTTTGAGGCAGTTATGTCGAAATTTATGATACCGGACGCATCAACCGGAAATCAGAGAATGTGAGGTTTCAGATTTAAAATGGAAGATCGTTTATACTTAAAAAATAAAAAAAGAATCGTGATCAAGATCGGTTCATCTTCATTGATCCATGAGGAGACGGGTGGGCTTGATTACATAAAACTTGAAAAACTGGTACGGATCATCAGCGATCTGAAAAATCAGGATAAGGATGTTGTATTGGTATCCTCCGGTGCAATCGGTGTTGGTTCGAAGTCGTTAGGGCTTCAGAAAAAGCCAAAGACAACATCACTCAGACAGGCATGTGCAGCAGTTGGACAGGGACAGCTCATGATGGTATACCAGCGTCTGTTCTATGAATATCACCAGATCGCAGCTCAGGTTCTTCTGACGTTTGATGTAATCACATCTCAGGAAAGAAGACATAACGCTGTAAATACTTTTAATGAATTATTACAAATGGATGTTATTCCTGTAGTTAATGAGAATGATACAGTTGCAATTGAAGAAGTGGATATAAACTTTGGAGATAATGATACCCTTTCCGCTATCGTAGCCAACATGATCAATGCTGATCTTTTATTATTATTGACAGATATTGATGGCTTGTACACGGACGATCCAAGAAATAATCCGGATGCAACATTGATCCCTGTCGTAGAACGCATCGACGATAAGATCAAAGCAATGGCAAAGGGCGCCGGCTCCGGATATGGAACCGGTGGTATGACGACAAAGATTTCTGCGGCGAAGATTGCTGCAAATTCAGGAGCAGATATGCTTATTTTATCAGGAGATGATATAGGAAATCTCGGTCGGGCATTAAATGGTGAATCTGTCGGAACCTTATTTAAAGCATATAAAGAGCCGAATTTTGATGTCGTAAGATACATTACACATAAGGAATATCTACAGTAGCAATGGATATAGTATGTACCATCGTATCATATACATATATAAGATGGGTCTGATCAAACAGAAGCAGTATCCGATTCCGAAATAACAGAAATGAACAGGTGAATAAGAATGGACGAAAAAAAGATTGCAAGAATCAATGAATTATATAAGAAATCCAAGACTCCGGCAGGACTTACGTCGGCTGAAAAGGAAGAACAGAAAAATCTCAGACAGGAATACATTTTTGCCATGAAACAGAATCTGAGAAGTGTATTAAATAACATTGATATCAAAGAACCGGATGGTAGTATTACCAGGCTGGAAGATATCGATCCAACAAAAAAAGTATGATGGAACAGACAAAAGCAGAACTAAGAAAACAATATAAACAAAAGCGACGTGCCTTAACACCGGAGCAGGTGACCGTTGCTTCAGCGCAGATCAGGAAGCAATTTCTGAATTCAGATGAATATAAAGATTGCAATCATCTGCTGATCTATGTCAGTCAGGATAATGAAGTGGATACGGTCGAGATTATAAAGCAGGCACTTACAGATGACAAAGTCGTTGCTGTGCCAAAGGTATACGGAGATCATATGCATTTTCATCGGATCCATGGAATGAGCGATCTAAAGGTAGGTGCGTATGGTATCTTAGAGCCTGCCGGCTGTGAGATGCTTCATCCGACGGAAGGAATTCTGATCGTCCCGGGAATTGTATTTGATATAAACGGACATCGGATCGGATATGGCGGTGGATATTATGACCGTTATATGAAGCTTCATCCGGAACTTACTGCGGTTGCATTTGCCTATGATTATCAGGTGTTGCCGGAGATTTCATGCGAATCATTTGACGAAAGACCGGATCAGCTTCTGACTCCGTCAGAGATATACAGCTTTATGGAGAACAATAAATATGATTAATGAAATAGATAAAAAAATAGATAAAATCGATATAACAGAACCTTGTCCTGCCGAAGAACCATTTCGGCAATATTATTTTATAAAAAAAGCAAGGGGGTATTACCGGGAGCTTGCGAAAAAAGCAGGAAGAAACCTGACCTGTTCGATCCAGAGCTATGGATGTCAGATGAATGTAAGAGACTCCGAGAAGCTGACCGGTATTCTGGAAGAAATCGGATATACTAGCAGTGATTCTGAGGATGCAGACCTTGTTATATATAATACCTGCACAGTCCGTGAGAATGCGAATCGAAAAGTCTACGGACATCTTGGAATCATGAAACATGACAAAGAGACACATCCAGATAAGATGATCGGGCTTTGTGGATGTATGATGCAGGAACCGGATGTTGTAGCTACAATTCAAAAGAAATATCGATTTGTAGATATGGTATTTGGCACGCATAATGTATTTAAACTGGCTGAAATCTACTGCAACCGTATCGAAGCCGGCGGACAGGTAGTGGATATCTGGAAGGATACCAATCTTGTTGTGGAAGATCTTCCGGTTAAGAAAGAATTCCCATTTAAGTCTGGTGTCAATATTATGTTCGGATGTAATAATTTCTGTACATATTGTATCGTGCCATATGTTAGAGGCAGAGAACGCAGCAGACAACCGGAGGACATCATAAGAGAGGTTAAGCGGCTTTCAGAGGAGGGTGTAAAAGAAATCATGCTCCTTGGTCAGAATGTGAATTCTTATGGAAAGACGTTAGAAGAACCGATGACATTTGCCGAATTATTGCAGAAGGTGACAGAAGTTGATGGAATTGAACGTGTTCGTTTTATGACCTCCCATCCAAAGGATCTGTCCGATGAATTGATCGATGTGATCGCGGCAAATGAAAAGATCTGCCGTCACATCCATCTTCCGATGCAATCCGGCTCATCCAGGATATTAAATCAGATGAATCGTCGCTATACAAAGGAATCCTATCTGGAATTAGTAGACAAGATCCGCAGACAGATTCCTGAAATATCACTTACAACCGATATTATTGTCGGTTTTCCTGGAGAAACAGAAGAAGATTTCTTAGAGACAATGGATGTAGTGAATCGGGTAAGGTTTGATACAGCATTTACATTTATATACTCCAAGCGTACCGGAACACCGGCAGCAACATTTGAGGATCATGCAACAAAGGAAGAGATCCAGAACCGGTTTGATCGCCTGATCAAGCGAGTATCAGAGATCAGCGGTGAGGAGATCTGCCGTTATAAAGGGCAGGTCATGCCTGTACTGATTGAAAGCGTCAGCGAACAGAATCAGGAACTCTTAACCGGTCGTCTGTCAAATAATATTCTGGTACATTTTAAAGGTGATCCGTCTATGATTGGTGAGATCCGGGATGTTTCGCTGGATGAATGTAAAGGCTTTTATTATATGGGAAATCTTGTATAAACCGAATTTATAGAATAGGGGTAAAAAACAGTGGCAGCTTTAACACCAATGATGCAGCAGTATATGGAAGTGAAGAATCAGTACAAGGACTGTATATTATTTTACAGACTTGGTGATTTCTATGAAATGTTTTTTGATGATGCCCTGACCGCATCCAAGGTTCTTGAGATCACTTTGACCGGAAGGGACTGCGGACAGCCGGAACGTGCACCGATGTGCGGCGTTCCATATCATGCCTGTGATGTTTACCTGAATAAGCTGATCGAGAATGGTTTTAAGGTAGCGATCTGTGAACAGGTTGAAGATCCAAAGCTTGCAAAAGGCATAGTTAAACGTGAGGTTATCCGGGTGGTAACACCGGGTACCAATATGTCAAATGCAATTCTTGATGAAACAAGAAATAATTATCTGATGAGTATTGTTGAAAACGATGGTGCATTCGGAATTTCACTGGTGGATATCACGACTGGTGAGTTTAAGACAGCGAGAGTTCCATCCTTATCAAAGCTTACGGATGAGATCAACAAATATTCTCCTGCCGAGATCATCGGCAATCATTCTTTCATGAATTGTGATCTGGATTTCATTTATCTTAGGGAGAAAATGAAAATTTCCATTTCTGAAGCGCCGGAGCATTATTTCAATCAAATGCTCTGTGAAGATGCAATTATGAGGCAGTTCGGAGTTAATAATATGGACGGACTTGGACTGAAGGATTTCCCTGACTGTATTTTATCCTCCGGAGTTCTGCTTCAGTATCTGCATGAGACACAGAAGAATTCCCTTGCACATATCAATCATATCGTGCTGTATTCTATCGACGATTTTATGATTCTTGATTCCGCAACCAGAAGAAATCTGGAACTTTGTGAGACACTTCGTGACAAACAAAAACGAGGTTCTTTGTTATGGGTATTGGATAAAACCAAGACAGCAATGGGTGCGAGAATGCTTCGAAGCATGATCGAGCAGCCTTTAATATATAAAAAGGATATCGAAGCAAGACTTGATGCAGTAGATCAGTTAAATAATGATATGATCAATCGTGATGAGATGCGGGAATATCTGAACCCGATCTATGATCTGGAACGACTGATGACAAGAATTTCCCTACGATCCGCAAATCCACGCGATATGATCGCATTTAAGACATCCCTTTCATATCTGCCGTATATCAGACAGCTTTTACAGATCTATCCGGATGGGCTTCTTGCAGATATTTATGAGAAAATGGATGAATTACAGGATATTTATGACCTGTTAGAGCGTTCAATCAACGACGATCCTCCGATACTGATTCGAGAAGGCGGTATTTTCAAGGATGGTTATCTGGAAGAAATCGATACTTTAAAATCGGCAAAGACAGATGGCAAGACATGGCTTGCAGAATTGGAGGAACGGGAAAAGCAGAAGACAGGAATAAAGAATCTTCGCATCAAGTTCAATAAAGTATTTGGCTATTATTTTGAGGTGACTAATTCCTATAAGGATCTGGTACCTGAATATTTTATAAGAAAACAGACACTTGCAAATTCAGAACGATATACAACAGAAGAATTGGACAATCTTGCAGGTTCGATTCTTGGTTCTGAAGATAAATTATATGCACTGGAATATGAAACCTATGTTGCGCTCAGAGATAAGATTGCGGGTGAGATCCTGCGTGTGCAGAATACAGCAAGACAGATCGCTTTATTAGACTGTCTCTGTTCGCTGTCATATGTGGCATCTGCCAATCAGTTTGTTCGTCCGGAGATTAACGAAGATGGTGTAATTGATATCAAAGAAGGTCGCCATCCTGTCGTTGAGAAGATGATGAACAACGGTATGTTCATATCAAATGACACCTATCTGAATAATTTTGAGAGCAGGATATCGATCATAACCGGACCGAATATGGCTGGTAAATCCACCTATATGCGTCAGACGGCACTGATCGTTTTAATGGCGCAGATCGGAAGCTTTGTTCCTGCTGCTTCAGCAAATATCGGTATCTGTGACCGTATCTTCACCAGAGTAGGGGCATCCGATGATCTTGCAAGCGGTCAAAGCACTTTCATGGTAGAGATGAGTGAGGTCGCAAATATTCTTCGAAATGCCACGAAGAACAGTCTGCTGATCTTAGATGAGATCGGACGAGGAACCAGTACATATGACGGACTTAGTATTGCATGGGCAGTTGTGGAATATATTAGTAACAGTGAACTGCTTGGAGCAAAAACGTTATTTGCCACCCACTATCATGAACTGACAGAATTAGAGGGTAAGTTATCCTCTGTAAACAACTACTGTATAGCAGTAAAAGAAGACGGTGATGATATCGTATTCTTACGAAAGATCGTAAAAGGCGGAGCGGATCGAAGCTATGGTATTCAGGTAGCCAAGCTTGCTGGAGTACCGGATATCGTGATCAATCGTGCAAATGAGATCTGCAACCAGCTTATCGATACGGATATAACGACGAAATTAAAAGATATCAAGATAACAAATGATTTTCATAAAAGTGCTTCCGATACCCAGATGTCATTTCTGGCAAATCCGGAAGAGAGTGCCATTCTGGAGGAGATCAAGAATGTAGATCTGTCCAACATGACACCGATGAAAGCATTGTTATATCTGAATGAATTACAGGAGCGAATCCGTTAAGGAGAATTTATGATAAAATTACTGGATCAATATACAATTGATAAGATCGCAGCCGGTGAAGTGATCGAACGTCCCGGCTCGGTTATTAAAGAATTAGTAGAGAATTCCATCGATGCGGGTGCAACTGCGATCACCATCGAGATCAAAGAAGGCGGTATGAGCTTTATCCGTATCACAGACAATGGATGTGGTATCTCAAAGGAGGAAGTTCCGGTTGCCTTCCTTCGTCATGCAACCAGTAAGCTTCAGACGGCGGATGATCTGTTAAAGATCGCATCCTTAGGCTTCCGTGGCGAGGCGTTATCTAGTATAGCCGCAGTTGCCCAGGTAGAGCTGATCACCAAGCAGGAAGATGCGCTTACCGGAACCAGATACCAGATCCACGGCGGAAAAGAGATCTCAAATGAGGAAATCGGCGCACCGCTTGGTACAACGATTGTTGTAAGAAATCTGTTTTATAATACACCTGCCAGAAAGAAATTCATGAAGACGCCTGCAACAGAGGGCTCGTATATCTACGATCTTGTCTGTCGTATGGCAATGTCACATCCGGATGTTTCATTTAAGTTTATTATGAATGGAACAGATAAGCTATTTACATCCGGCAACGGCAGACTAAAAGAGATCATCTATCATATATATGGTAGAGATATTACGAATAACCTTCTGGAAATCCATGCAGCAAATGATCAGGTAAAGATCACAGGATATCTTGCAAAACCGAGTATATCCAGAGGTAACCGTTCATTTGAAGATTATTATGTAAACCAAAGGTATATAAAGAGCAATATATTAACAAAGGCAATCGAAGATGCATATCGTACCTTTGTTATGGTTCATAAATTTCCATTTACAGTTATCAATTTTGAGATTGATCCATCTCTGATCGATGTAAATATCCATCCTGCAAAACGGGAATTGAAGTTCATAAATGAACCGGATATGTATGATTTTACTTATATCAGTGTCAGAAAGGCGCTGTTATTTAAAGAACTTATCCCGACTGTTACACCGGGAAAGGATAAGCGGCCGGAGACACTGGCAGAACGAAAGGTGGAGAAGCGCCCGGAGCCATTCGAAACAAACCGGAGGGCCACAGAGCTTCCTCCGCAGCCGGCAAGGCCAGCGCAGCAGGAAAAGCCAAGCATGCCAATGCAACCGGCAAATTCAGGTATATCTGCTCAACCAACACCGACACCATCTGTTACGATGGAAAACAGAAGCAGCTCGCCGGTTGAAATCCAATATTTGAAAGGAGATAATCAGTCTGGTAAAAATATCACAAATAATATGGTTGCTGAAAATATTGTTCCGTATTTGACACAACCGGAAAAGACAGCATTAAATTCTGCTGAAACGAGTGTACAGACTAACGAAACATCAGAACAGAAGAAACAGGAACCGATCACATCGGAAGCTAAGATTAAATACGAGCAGATGGATATGTTTGAAGATAAATTCCTGACACCGGAAGCTAAGAAAAAGCACCGGATCATCGGGCAGTTATTTAAGACATACTGGCTGATCGAGTACGAAGATAAGTTCTTTATCATGGATCAGCATGCCGCACATGAAAAGGTAAAATTTGAGGAATTAATGGCAAACTATAAGAATAAGACTGCCATTTCTCAGTATCTGATGCCACCTGCGATCGTATCCTTGAGCGGAACAGAATCAGAGTTCTTACGGGAAAATCTGGAATTTTTCCAGAATCTGGGATTTCAGATCGAAGGTTTCGGTGGAAAAGAATACAAGCTGTCAGCCGTTCCGGCAAATCTGTTCGGATTAGACGGCAGAGAATTATTTCTGGAATTTATCGGAGAGTTATCCGAAAACGGACAGAAGCAGACGATTGATACATTTATCAGTAAACTTTCCACAATGGCGTGTAAAGCTGCGATAAAGGGGAATACTTCCATTAGCTTTAAGGAAGCAGACATCCTGATCGACCAGTTGATGAAGCTTGAAAATCCATATACCTGTCCGCATGGCAGACCAACCCTGATCTCCATGACAGAGACAGAACTGGAAAAGAAATTCAAACGAATTGTTTAGTAATTAAACTTATATAGAAACGGAGCAGCAAATGAAGCCTCTTGTTATATTAACCGGACCGACAGCCGTAGGTAAAACAAATCTGTCGATCGGTCTTGCAAAAAGAATAAACGGTGAGATCATTTCTGCAGATTCCATGCAGGTCTATCGAAAGATGGATATCGGAACTGCCAAGATCATGCCGGAGGAAATGGATGGCATTCCCCATCATCTGATCGATGTATTAGATCCGAAGGAGCCGTTTAATGTTGTATTATTTAAAGAACTTGCAACAAAGGCGATGGATGATATCTATGCCAGAGGACGGATACCTGTCATTGTCGGCGGAACCGGCTTTTATATTCAGGCAGTTTTATACGATATTCATTTCGATGAAAATGACGATGATAAAAGCTACCGTACTTATCTGGAACAGCTTGCGGAAAAACATGGAAATCTCTACCTTCATCAGATGCTTGAAAAAGTGGATCCGGCGTCAGCCGCAGCCATTCATTATAACAACCGCAAACGTGTGATCCGGGCATTGGAATTCTATAAAGAGACAGGAATCCCGATCTCCGAACATAACGAGAAAGAATCCAAACGGATTTCTCCATATAATTTTGAATATTTTGTGTTAAATGATGCAAGATCAAAATTATATGATAGAATAGACAGGCGAATTGACATCATGGTAGAACAGGGATTGATCGAAGAGGTAAAGGCATTAAAGGATCAGGGATATACAAAAGATCTGATATCCATGCAGGGGCTTGGATATAAAGAGATCCTCGATTATCTGGATGGTGTAACATCTCTGGATGAAGCCCTCTATATCTTAAAACGTGATACCAGACATTTCGCCAAGCGTCAGATCACATGGTTTAAGAGGGAAAAAGAAGTCACCTGGGTGGATAAGAGTGAATTCACATCAGAAGATACCATTATGGATTTCATGCTTGAACAGTTACGGTCAAAAGGAATTATTTCATAAAATAAAATGGAGCAGATAAAATGAACACATTATTAAAAGATTATTATACATCCTTACACATTGATGAACGGGTATTTGATTACTGTCAGAAGATTGAAGACAGCTTAAAGGATCGTTTTGCAGCGATCGATGCCATCTGTGAGATCAACCAGATGAAGGTCATCAAAGCCATGCAGGATAATCGTCTGGCGGAAGCGCATTTTGCAGGTTCCTCCGGATATGGTTATACCGATGACGGACGAGATGCACTCGAACGGATCTATGCAGATGTATTCCATACGGAAGATGCGCTGGTCCGTTCTCAGATCACCTGTGGAACACATGCGATCTGTACGGCGTTATTTGGTAACTTAAGACCGGGAGATGAACTGCTTGCAATCTCAGGAAAACCATATGATACGATGGATGAGATCATCGGACTTCGCCCTTCACCGGGTTCTTTGGCAGAATATGGTGTTACATACGCCCAGGTAGATCTGACACCGGAAGGAGAGTTTGATTTTGAAGGAATCCGAAATGCGATCAATGAACACACAAAGCTTGTGGAGATCCAGCGTTCCAAGGGTTATGCCGTACGTCCGACTTTATCCTGTGAGAAGATCGGAGAAGTGATCACATTTGTAAAGAGTATCCGTCCGGACATCATCTGTATGGTAGATAACTGTTATGGTGAATTTGTTCAGGATAAAGAACCAACAGACTATGGCGCAGATCTGATCGCAGGTTCCCTGATCAAGAATCCAGGTGGCGGACTGGCTCCGATCGGTGGTTATATCTGTGGTAAGAAGGAATATGTGGAAAATGCCGCATACCGTCTTACGACACCGGGACTTGGCAAAGAGGTTGGTGCATCTTTAAATAATACAAAGGCTTTTGCACAGGGCTTATTCATGGCTCCATCGGTTACGGCAAGTGCTTTAAAGGGTGCGATTTTTGCTGCAAATGTATATGAAAATCTTGGTTTTAAGACAGTCCCGAATAAGACAGAGGATCGTTTTGATATCATACAGGCAGTTGAACTTCAGACACCGGAACGTGTGGTTGCTTTCTGTGAAGGGATTCAGGCGGCTGCACCTGTTGACAGTTATGTAAAGCCTGTACCATGGGATATGCCGGGATATGATTCTCCTGTTATCATGGCGGCCGGTGCATTTGTATCCGGTTCTTCAATTGAACTTAGTGCGGATGCCCCTATGAGAGAACCGTATGCTGTATATTTTCAGGGAGGACTTACCTATCAGCATGCAAAATTTGGAATTGTAATGACATTGCAAAAAATGGTAGAAAATAACCTTATAGTGTGGTAGATTTAGTTCGAATGTCACCTTTCTTTCAGGCATTGGAGAGGCGGAGAGAAAAGGAGGACATATGAATTCTAATTTTACAATGCGGGATATGGCTGTTACAGAGCGGCCATATGAAAAATGTCAGCAAAGTGGTCCATCCGCTTTGAATGATGCTGAACTGCTTGCAGTTATACTTCGAAGCGGAAGCCGAAAAGAAAATGCACTGGTTACAGCCCAGCGTATTCTGAACCGTCATTCGGTTCATAAAGGCTTAGTCGGACTGAAGCATCTGACATTGGAAGAACTGATGTCGATTGATGGGATCGGATATGTAAAAGCGATCCAGATGCAATGTATCGGTGAATTATCAAGACGGATAGCGGAAGCGGAATATAAACCATTTCTGACATTTGGCAATCCGCAGAGTATAGCAGATTATTTTATGGAACGTACCAAATATCTGGATAAAGAGCGGGTTTACAGCCTGCTGTTTGATTCCAGACATTGTTTGTTGGGAGAGAACTGTATATCAGAGGGAACGATCGATCATGCAGTTATATCTCCAAGGGATATCTTTATAGATGCCTTAAGCTATCACGCAGCATATGTTGTTTTGCTGCATAATCATCCATCCGGGAATCCGGAACCAAGCAGACAGGATATCTGCTTGACAAAGAGAGTAGCAGAAGCAGGCAGAATGCTTGGAATCCTGTTATCTGATCATATTATTATAGGGAATAATTGTTTTGTCAGTCTGGCAGAAAGAGGAATGTTGAATGAGACGTCGTAATAGAAAAAGAATAGAAATAACTCCAAAATATTTTTTGCTTGCATTAACGATAGTATGTGTAGTTTTAATGATCGCATCACTGTTTTTTGACAGTATAATGCCGTCAGTCCGTAAAGCAACAAACACGTTTATTCTTCCAATGCAAAAAGGAGTAAATACAGTAGGAAGCTGGGTAGAATCTAAGGTAGAAGCACTGAAAAATTACGAAGATATTGTGGCGGAAAACGATCAGTTAAAGGAACAACTGGATACCTATAGATCCACACTTGCCCAATATGAACAGAACTCTTATGAGCTGGACCGGCTGCAGAAACTGTATGAGTTGGATGCACAGTATACTGATTACGATAAAACAGGAGCAAGAGTGATATCTAAGGATACCGGAAACTGGTTTGATGTCTTTTATATTGACAAAGGAACCGATGATGGACTGTCTATTGGTTGTAATGTATTATATGGAAATGGTCTGTGCGGAATTATCACAGAGATTGGAGCGGATTATGCAAAGGTCCGTTCGATCATCGATGATACAACAAATGTAAATGCAACAATCCTGCCGGCTCAGGCAATCTGTAATGTATCCGGAAGCCTGACAAATTATGCAGACGGCTACCTGCTTGCGGAAAATATAGATAAAGATGCAGATATATCAGAAGGAGATCAGGTTGTGACCTCACATGTTTCGAGCAAATATCTTTCTGGAATCAATATAGGCTATATTGCAAAGATAGAAAATGATTCCAACAATCTGACCAAGACAGCGTATATTACGCCGGCTGCTGATTTTTCTAATATTGAAGAGGTTCTGGTGATCCGCCAAACAAAGAAAAATGTTACAGATTAAAAACAATTGATAGAACTAAATGGTAGAAGAAGGTTGAAACAGAATTGAAACGAGTATTTACATTAGGAATTTTGATCATTATATGTTTTGTATTACAGACGGCATTATTTCCCTATATAGAAATTGCCGGAACAGCACCGGATCTGATGCTGATACTGACAGTTTCTTTTGGTCTTATGCGCGGTAGAAAAGAAGGAATGCTGGTTGGTTTTTTCTGCGGTTTTCTGTATGATCTGTATTTTGGATATGCGATCGGACCGTTTATGATCCTTTATATGATTCTTGGATATTGCAATGGATTTTTCCACCGTTTATATCTGGTGGAAGATGTTCTTTTACCAATGCTGATCATTCTGATTGACGATCTGTTTTTTAATTTTGCAACATATATTATCTTTTTCTTGTTGCGGAACAGGCTGGAATTTTCAATCTATCTGAAGGATATCATTCTTCCAGAAATGATCTATACAGCATTGATCACACTCTTTACATTCAAGTTTTTTGTATTTGTGAACAAGACACTAAAGCGTCTGGAAAAAGCAAACGAATAAGAACTGGAAGGAAAATACAATGATAAAAGAATTTTTGAATCTGATAAAAGAAAATATTGTAGAACATGTAAAACACCGGTTGTTTGTTGTGACATTGATCGTTCTGGTTCTCTTTGGTGTACTGGTTTACCGTCTGTTTGATCTACAGATCGTAAACGGAAAAAAGTATCAGGAAAGCTTTACCTATAAATCAGTGAAAACAGTCTCGGTGAAAGCAACCCGTGGAAATATATACGATTGTAACGGAAAACTGATTGCTTATAATGAAGCTTCCTATACATTGTCATATAACAGTGCTACCGATCTGTCAGAGATTGCTGCTGCACAGGGAACAACATCCAACGAACTGCGAAATGATATAGTATATAAAACGATCCTGATTCTGGAGCAGAATGGAGATAAAATATCAGTCAGTCTGCCGATCAAGCTGACAGGAAAAGGATTTGAGTTTACAGTATCAGGAACATCATTGAATACTTTTCTTATGAATGTATACAGTGCCAGCTCTGTCGATAAATTGACAGATCAGCAGGCATCCTCAACAGCAGAAGATGTATTCCGTTATATGAGAGGAAAGGATCTCTTCAATATTTCAGATACTTATTCGGATGAAGCAGCATTAAAGATTCTTGCCGTCCGGTATGAGATCTGGCTGAACCGTTACCAGCAATACATGTCTGTCCAGCTTGCGGATGGTATCAGCGAGGAAAGCTATGCAACGATCAAAGAAAATTCAAATGAACTGCCAGGCATGGAAGTAAACGTAGAATCCCACCGTGTCTATAATGATGCTATTTATTACGCACATATTATCGGATATATCGGAAATATCTCAAATGAAGAGATGGACAAATATAACGAGAATCTGGATGATTCCGAAAAATATACGGCTGATGACATGATCGGAAAGGCCGGGTTGGAAAGTGAATTTGAATCTTATCTGCGTGGTAAAGACGGATATCAGAAAATGTATGTAGATAATCTGGGGAAGGTGATCGAGGTTATTGATTCGCAGGATTCTGTAGCAGGAAATGACATTTATCTGACGATCGACTCGGATCTTCAAAAATACTGTTATAATGCTCTGGAAAAGGAAATTACTTCCATCCTGCTTGCACATATTAAAAATGTAACAACATCAAATGACAAAGATGATATCCCGATCACTGACGTTTATTTTGCATTATTTGATAATAACATTATCAGCATTGACGATCTGGCAGCAAAGGATGCCACAGATCTTGAGCGTTCAGTAAATGATATATTTCAGAGTTCCAAAAGCTATACACTTGGAAGACTGGATGATATCCTGAATTCAAGTCATATACCATTATATAATCTGACAGACCAGTATCAGGATTATATGGAATTTATCTGCGAACAATTAAGTGATGCAGGCATTTACAGTCCAAGCAAGATATCAAAAACAGATGATACCTATGTATCTTATATCAATAATAATATTTCGCTGTGTGAGTATCTGAAATATGCGATCAGCCAAGGCGCAATCGACATTTCCTGTATTTCAACGAAAAGTGACTATTATGATACAGATGAAATCTACAATGTGCTGACGGAATATATTTTAAAAGAATTTGAAAATAATACCAGTTTCGACAAACTTGTTTTCAAATATATGATAATATCAGGAGAACTTACAGGAAGTCAGGTTATTAATCTGTTATATGACCAGGGTATCTTAAATATGGCAACAGATGAGGACTATTCCGATTATAAGGCAGGATCCATCAACAGCTTTGACTTTATGTGTAAAAAAATAGAACAATATGAGATAACTCCTGCCATGCTGGCACTGGATCCATGTTCCGGCTCGATCGTTGTGACTGATCCAAATTCCGGAGCTGTAAAAGCAATGACAAGTTATCCAAGTTATGATAATAATCAGCTCACAAATTCCATTGATGCAGATTATTATGCAAAGATTACGTCGGACAAGACAACACCAATGTACAGCAGAGCAACGATGCAGCAGACAGCTCCCGGATCCACCTTCAAGATGATAACTGCATTTGCAGCAATGAATGAAGGCGCAATCGGTATCAATGACGTGATCCAGACCAAAGGATATTTTGATAAAACAGAAACACCTGCGAAATGCTGGATTTATCCATCAGCACATGGAACGATCGGTATATCTAAGGCAATCGAAGAATCCTGTAACTATTTCTTCTATGAACTGGGTTACCGTATGGCAACACAAGATACCGGAACCTATAGCGATATCACTGGTGTAGAACGGCTTCAGAAATATGCAGGTATGTTTGGATTTGACAGCACCTCCGGCATTGAACTGCCGGAAAGTAAACCGCAGATATCAGATGCGGATGCAATCCGTACTGCGATTGGACAAGGTACAAATAACTTTACAGCAACACAGCTTGCCCGATATGTTACAACACTAGCAAACAGCGGTACATGCTATGACCTGAGTCTTGTTTCAGAGATCAAGGATATTAACGGTAATGTTGTATATAAAAATGAGCACAAGGTTCACAACCAGCTCGATTTTCCTGCCGAGCAATGGAATGTTGTCAGACAGGGCATGCGTCAGGTTGTTTCCGTCCATACGAGCAGCAGTGCTTTGATTAATCAGATCAATGTTGCAGTAGCCGGCAAAACAGGTACGGCCCAGCAGAGTGATGCCAGACCGAACCATGCGTTATTTGTATCATTTGCACCATATGAAAATCCTGAAGTTACGGTTACAAGTGTAATCCCGTTCGGATATTCTTCCGGTAATGCAGTCGAATTGACCGGACTTGTATATGCCTATTTATACGATCCGGATGTACTTGAAAATACAACGATCACCGGTAACAACGCACTTTCAGATTAAAAGATAAGATACGTCGGATAAATTCATTTTTGAACAGTTATATTTATGAAAACGAGGTAAGAAACATGGATACCGACGTTATTATTAAGGCGAACAGCCACGGGATCAGAATTATATTTCATAATGATGATCCATTGGAGCAGCTCCTGGTGGATATAAAAGAAAAATTACAGCACCAAAATGCATTTTTAAAAAAAGAAGGAAAAATTTCTGTTTCTTTTGAAGGACGGGAGTTGAGCCGAGAGGAGATTGCGCAGATTCTGTTTGCATTAAATCATCTGCCGGAGACTGAGGTGGAATTTATTTGCGATATTCCTGATAAAGGGAGAACAGAGGATCTCTGCAATCAGATTGATATTCCTCCGCACAGGTCAAAACACCGGCAGCCCGCCGCTGTCGGACATACAGCACATGTGGATCATGTTATTAGACATGAAGCTCCTGCTACAGATACGGCCGCTTCAAATAAAAAAGTATCACCAGATGATACCGCAGGTCAGAATGTTTCATCTTCAGGAGATAACAACCTGTTTTTTTACGGAAACATTCGGAGTGGTCAAACACTTGAAGTAAAAAAAAGTATTATAATAATTGGTAATGTTGAAAAAAGAGCAAAAGTTATTTCCGGTGGAAATATCATTATCCTCGGCAGCTTGCATGGAAGTGCAGTCGCCGGAAAAGATTTGCAGAAAAAACGCTTTGTACTGGCTCTTACCATGGAACCGGTTCATATAAAGATCGGAACTGTCAGCTATGCAGCAAAACGACAGTTCCATGATAAATTAAATACAAAGGATGCAGTGATAGCATACTGTGAAAATGACCAACTGATCTTTCAGCCGCTGTCGCAAGCTTCACTATAAGATAAAAATTCTAAAAATCAGTATGAAAAGATAATTTACGGAGGTGTTTTATGAGTGAAGTAATTGTTGTTACATCAGGAAAGGGAGGCGTTGGTAAAACCACAACTTCAGCCAATATCGGCACAGGTCTTGCAGGTCTGAAAAAAAGAGTGGTCATGATCGATACGGATATCGGACTGCGAAATCTGGATATCGTCCTCGGACTGGAAAACCGTATTGTTTATAATCTGGTTGATGTAGTAGAAGGAAACTGCCGCTATAAGCAGGCATTGATAAAAGACAGGAACAATCCGGAGCTTTTTCTATTGCCATGTGCACAGACCAGGGACAAAACCGCTGTTTCTCCGGAACAGATCATAAAATTGATCGATGAAATGCGTTCGGATTTTGATTATATAATCATTGATTGTCCTGCCGGAATCGAACAGGGATTTAAAAATGCTATTGCAGCCGCAGACAGGGCAATTGTTGTTACAACACCAGAGGTATCTGCGATCCGGGATGCAGACCGTGTTATCGGGCTGTTAGAAGCAAATGAGATTACGTCGATTGACCTTATCATCAACCGGGTACGATATGATATGGTAAAAAAAGGTGACATGATGTCTGTCGATGATGTTGTTGATATTCTAGCCGTCAACCTTCTGGGTGTAATACCGGATGATGAACAGATCGTTATATCAACAAATAAAGGAGAACCACTTGCTGGAAGCAATACAACATCCGGCAATGCCTATATCGATATCTGTAAACGGATTCTTGGTGACAGTATTCCCTTGACTGATTACAATACATCGATCCGGCGAAACCCTTTCAAACGGTTATTTCGAAAAAAACATGCATAAAAGGGGTGAGTGGTAGGAATGAAAGATATCAAGGTAATCAACAATGTTGTAAGTTATAATTCTGGTCATTATGCCAGAGAACGTTTAAAATATATCCTGATGGCCGACCGGATTGGATGTACGCCAGATGTCATCACAAGGATCCGGGATGATCTGTGTAAATGCGTTTCTAATTATGTTAATATTGATTCGCCAAATACAACCGTACAGCTTTCAGAATCCTTCCTGATCGCCAAGATCCCGGTTAAAGGAATACATATGAAAAAGGAAAAAGAAAAAGATGAAACACTTCAAACAGATGGACATATCAACGGAGAAAAAGTACAGACTGATCAATTATAATTTTAAGCTGATCCTGTTCGTGATCGCAGCCATGATCATGGGAAGCATTACGATCTGCAGCGTTCGTCCGGACTTCCTGACGAAACAATTGATCGGTGTCAGTGCATGTATCATCGGTATGATCGTTGTATCACTGATCGATTATGATTTTATTTGCAAATATTATATGGTACTCTATGTCATCAATATCGGCCTGTTGTTGCTGGTTCTTGTCGCAGGTTCCGGTGGCGGAGATACAGGAGTTCATCGATGGTTTTATATATCAGATTCGTTCACCATTCAGCCATCAGAATTTGCAAAAATCATTCTGATCCTGTGTACGGCTGTATTTCTGGAAAAAAATTATGAAAATCTTAACATGCCAAAAGTACTTGCAAAGCTTGCAGTATTTTTGGCTGTTCCTGTTGGACTGATTGTGGCCGAACCAGACCTTTCAACCTCAATCTGTGTTATGGCAACGCTTTTTATCATCATATTTGTCGGAGGGCTGAGTCTGAAGCTGATCGGTATCATGATCCTGATCCTGGTTCCCGCATTTGGAGGATTTATCTGGTATATTCAGCAGGATAACCTGCCGCAGCTTTTAAAGACATATCAGATCAATCGTATTCTTGGATTTATATACGGAAGTGAATATGGTGCTTCGTCTGACCAGCAGGATAATTCAGTTATGGCAATCGGTTCCGGTCAGCTATCCGGAAAAGGAATCAACAATTCAACGGTAGCTACCGTAAAAGATACCAATCTGATTTCTGAGCAGCAGACAGATTTCATTTTTTCGGCGGTCGGAGAAGAATTAGGATTCATTGGAAGTGTTATTATTATTGCAATTTTATGCCTGATAGTGTTACAATGTATTCGGGTTGCTAGGCATGCAAAAGATAAAAAAGGAATGTATATTGCGACAGGTATTGGGGCGCTTGTTGCATTCCAGACATTTATCAACATCGGAGTTGCAACAGCACTTTTGCCGAATACAGGACTGCCGCTCCCGTTCATCAGTTACGGACTAAGTTCGCTTGTCAGTATGAGTGCCGGAATCGGACTCGTTTTGAACATAAACCTGCAAAAGAAAAAGTATTAGGAGGAGAGCTATGAATATAGGGTTAATAGCACATGACGCAAAGAAAAAACTGATGCAGAATTTTTGCATTGCATACAGAGGAATCTTAAGCAAAAATGAATTATATGCAACAGGAACGACAGGACGTTTGATCGAAGAGGTCACAAACCTTAATGTTCATAAATATATCGCTGGACATCTCGGAGGGGAACAGCAATTAGGTTCCCAGATTGAAAATAATGATATTGATATGGTTATTTTCCTGAGAGATCCATTACATCCAAAGGCTCATGAGCCGGATATCAATAATATATTTTTACTTTGTGATATGCACAATATTCCATTAGCAACCAATCTTGCGACTGCAGAGCTTCTGATCAAGGCGCTTGATCGGGGCGATTTGGACTGGAGAGAATTTTACAAATAAACAATGGAGAGTTTGATATGAAATATCAGATAAAACTGCTGATTTCCATCCTGACAATCGGCATCCTGTTTACCGGATGTGCCAGACGAAGCTATGATACCAGTGATCAGCTTGTGCTTGGAATATCAGAAAATCTGCCGCTGTACAGTACAGACAGTTTCGGAGAAAACCATACGGTCATTCCGGATGGTGAAAGTCTGGCGGATGATAATTATAAAGATACAAAAGCTGCGGTACTGTTGAACGATACAACACAGGAAGCGTTGGTCGTCCATAATGCACATGATAAAATATATCCTGCCAGTATGACAAAATTAATGACAGGACTTCTTGTGATCGAAGCGATTGAAGATGGTTCCTTATCGCTTGATGAAACCATTACTTTAAGTCATACCGTTACCTTTCAGGAAAATAACGTCGGAGCTAGTGACCTGACAAAAGGATGTAAAGTTACAGTTAAGAACCTGTTATACGGATTGCTGATCCGTTCCTATAATGATTGTGGTGTTCTTTTAGCAGAACGGATTGCCGGCAGCGAAGATGCCTTTGTTGAAAAAATGAATGAACGGGCATATGAGCTTGGAGCTACGAATACGCATTTTGTGAACTGCCACGGTCTGCATTCGGATGACCATTATACAACTGCATATGATCTTTATCTGATCTTTTCAGAATTTATCAAACATGATCTGGCATATCTGATTGATTCCCTGACATCTTATGATTTTACATATACAGATGCAAATGGTGAAACAAGAAGCGTTACATTAGAAGCAACGAATGGATATATTTCAGGTGAATTTCAGTTCCCGGAAGGATATTCTTTGGGATCCTGGAAATCGGGAACGACGACGGCTGCGGGTAATTGTCTGATCCTTGAATTTGTAAAGGATGATACCGGCGACAAATATATCGCTGTTATCGCAGGTGCAGAAGACCGTAGTACGTTATATAATGATATGACAATGTTGATCAATACTGCAAAATAAACAGTTAATCAAATAACTGTTTTAATATATTTTAAATCATTCAGGAGGTTTATTATGATTCAGATTATTACAGGTGATAAAGGAAAAGGAAAGACAAAGGTTTTAATTGACAAGGTCAATAATGAAGTAAAGGTTGTAGCAGGTTCTGTTGTATTTATCGACAATAATAACAAGCACTTATATGAGCTGAGTAATCGTGTCCATATGATCAACTGCACTAATTATGAAGTTAATAATCTGGAGATGTTTGCAGGGTTTGTTCTCGGAATAATTTCCCAGACAAAAGATATAGAGAAGATTTACATTGATAATTTTACATCTGTTGCTTATGTCAATAAAGAGCAGGTAAAAGTAGCACTGGATATCATTAATAATATCAGTGAGAAATTTAATATCAGTATTATAATATGCTTTGCAACGGACAGTTCCGATGTTCCGGACGAATATAAAGATAATATCATTGCTGCTTTATAGTTCCATATCAACTGTCTTATACGCATATATTATATGGAGTAAAAGGAGATATATATGGCTTCCATAAGAAGAAAGAAGAGAAAATGGCAGCCGGTGAAGATCAGTTTTGGATTTGTCATATTTGCAATTATGTTTGTATACATGTTGATTCGTATCATTATGTCGCTTGGTGACCATGATCTGAGTGTATTTCAGGTGGAAGAGAGCAATTATGATACGAATTTTACTGCCACCGGACTTGCTGTGAGAAAAGAAACTTTGAATTACAGCTCTACCTCCGGATATGTCTGCTATTATATCCGGGATGGCGAAAAAGTTGCAAAGGGTGCCAGTGTATATTCTGTTGATGAAACCGGTTCCATGCAGGATGCATTGTTTGATGTTCAAAATAGCGGAAGCAGTGTGTTATCCGATAATGATTATAAAGATCTGAGCAAACAGATTCAGATTTTTAAAGCAGGATTTTCACCGTCAGATTTTTCAGAAGTATATGAATTTAAAAATTCCATGGACAATAAGGTTCTGGAAATGTATGAAGATATGGCGCTTGAGCAGTTATCTTCAAACCAGTCATTTGATTCAACTTTTTCAGCTTCGAAATCAAATGTCAGCGGTATTGTAACCTATTACATGGATGGCTTTGAAGGTTATGATATCAACAATCTTTCAGCAGATGATTTTGATAAAACAAAATATACCAAAGAAATGTTGAAAAAAAGCGATGTGGTTGAGTCCGGGAAACCTATATATAAGATCATAGATGATGAAAACTGGAAGATTGCAGTCATGCTTACGAAAGAAGAATATGCAAAAATCAAAAAGAACGAAACAATCCGGTTTACAATCAATGATTCATCCAGACGGTTATCTGCAAAGTATGAAACAGTTGAACAGGATGGAAATTATTTCATTATTATAAATATGCACCGTTATCTGGCAGAATATGTCGCTGATCGTTATCTGAATATCACATTTGTATTCTCAGAAACAAAAGGACTAAAGATTCCGAATTCAGCGATTACCGAAAAGGATGTTCTGATGATCCCAGTCAGCTATCTGACTGGAGGAAGCGGAACAACCGAGAAGAAATATTTTAATAAGATCGTATTAACAGCGGATGGGACAACTTCGGTTGAACAGATATCCCCTACTATATATTTTACAGATGATCATTTCTGTTATGTGGACCCGGCAGATATAGATGATAATACCGTTCTTGCAGCAAACGAATCAGATATTACATTTAACACATCTACCGCCGGCACATACAAATTAAAAGGTGTTTTCTGCGTTACACAAGGTTCTGCAGTATTTAAGCAGATCGATGTTATTGTAGATGGTGATGATTATTCGATCATTGATCCAAATACCGCATATGGTATCTCCGCTTACGACAGGATCGCATTGGATGCCACCTCCGTAAAGGAAAAACAGATCATATATTAGGAGTGATGAATGATGTTACAGGAAAATTATGAAAGCGTAGATAAAAAGATCACAGAAGCATGCAGACGGGCTGGTCGGAACAGGGATGCGGTTACTCTGATCGCTGTCAGCAAGACCAAACCGTTAAGTGATATTGAAGAATTATTACAGAATACAGATGCTGAAAATTTTGGAGAGAACAAGGTTCAGGAACTGGTCGATAAATATAAACATATATCCAGACCGGTCAAATGGCATATGATCGGGCATCTGCAGACGAACAAAGTCAAATATATCGTTGATAAGGTCTGCCTGATACATTCTGTTGATTCCGTGAATCTTGCAAAAACGATTGAAAAAGAAGCAGCAAAGCATAATGTTGTTGTTCCTGTTTTAATAGAAGTAAATGTTGCAGGGGAAGAAAGCAAGTTTGGTGTATCCGTTGAGGAAACGGAAGACCTGATCCGGCAGATCAAAGACTTTCCTCATATACATATTGATGGACTGATGACGATTGCACCATTTGTAGCCAATCCGGAAGAGAATCGCGTGCACTTCCGTCGCCTTAAGGAATTATTACTTGACATCAATTCTAAAAACATTGATAATGTTCATATGAATGTCTTATCAATGGGTATGACAAACGACTATGAAGTAGCTGTCGAGGAGGGTGCTACCATGGTCCGAGTTGGAACCGGTATCTTCGGTGAAAGAAATTATAATATTTAAAGGAGAACCATTATGGCAAAGAATGGAAAAAAAAGCTTTCTGGATTTTTTCAAAGTAGATGAGTCCAGTGATGAATATGAAGATGATTTATTTGAAGATGATGAATATGATGACGATGACGAAGAGGATTTCGAAGAGGATTATGTTCCAAAGACCAAAGCTGTAAACGGACGTGCATCTTCCTTTACCGCTGCATCACAGACAGCAGCCCAGCCTGCAAAAAAACAGAAATTTACAAAAGCTGCCAGAACATCAGCTCCAGCATCATCAGGCAATTCAAAACTTGTATCTTTTAACAACAGAAGCCAGGGAGGTTCCCAGCAGGTATTTGTTATTAAACCAGATGAATTTGATGATGCCCAGATGATCATTGACCATTTAAAGGGTGGTCAGGCGATTGTGATCAATATGGAAGGTATGGAGTTATCAACAGCCCAGCGTATCATTGATTTCATTGCCGGCGCATGTTATTCCTTAGATGGTTCATTACAGGCGATATCCGGTAATATATTTATTGCAGCACCTGCTGACATCTATGTATCAGGCGATCTCAGAGAAGAGTTATTAAATGATGCTTTTCTTTCTCCTGAATTAGGAAAATATTAAGTCAATTTTGATATCAGTCTGTATCAACATATTCTGAAGGTATGATAGGGAGGATTACAAATGCTTACACCTGTTGATTTACAACAAAAGAAATTTCAGCATGGCATGGGGTATACAAAAAAAGATGTTGACTCATTTTTTGACATTGTTGTCATGAGTTATACGGAATTATATAAGTCTAATGCTGAATTAACAAATCAGGTAAAAACACTTACCGATAGTCTGGTTCATTACAGAACAACAGAATCGAAGCTTCAGAAATCACTTATGCTTGCAGAGAAGAATGCAGAAGAAGCTACGAAGAATGCAAATGACAAGGCTAAGATCATTGAAAATGATGCCAAAATCAAGGCAAATAACATAGTTCATCAGGCACGGGAAGAGCTGGATCGGATTGAAGACAGCATTGAAGGAATCAAACAGCAGTATCGTGATTATACAATGGCATTTAAAAATCTGATGGATTCTCATCTTCAGTTTCTTGCTACCAATCCAATTAATGAAGAATTGGGAGTAGACTTTGATGAGATCATGAAGGATGCCAAGTATTTCAACGGAAATGCTGCCGTCTATACACCAGGTTCATCTGGCAGTGAAAACGCCGTATCAGGTTCCTTTGCATCCTTTGGAGGAGATCCTCAGGGCAGAGAAGAATCTACACTCGGCGGTGGCGGAGGCTCAGGAATGGGCGATTCCACACTTGGTGGAAGTGCAGACAGCGGCAATATTGCCAGTGATTCTTCTGTTTACACAAAAAATTTAGGTGGTGGATCATTTGTTGATCCATTCAAATTCAGAAACGAATAATATAATAGAATTTTTCTTTAATTCCCTGTCTGAATGAATGTCGGACAGGGAATTGCTAATAAAAGATATACTCCAGAAAGGTAACGATAATGAAAAAAAACAGTATTCTTGCATGTATAAGTATACTTCTTTTGATCGGACTGGATCAGTTTGTGAAATTTCTGATCACAAGTCATATGGCTTTATATGACACAAAACCTGTTATCAAACAGGTTTTTCATATTACATATATTCAAAATAAAGGAGCTGCATGGGGCAGCTTGCAGGGAAAGCGTTATTTTCTGCTGGCAATAACCATTCTTGTTCTGGCATTTCTTGTATATTTTTATGTTCGGATGTTAAAGCTGAATAAGTACAAAGATCTTCGGATTTTATTTATTTTTGTTTTTTCCGGAGCTGCCGGAAATATGATCGATCGTATCCGTCTTGGTTATGTAATAGATATGTTTGATTTCCGTCTGATCAATTTTCCGGTCTTTAATGTTGCAGATATCTATGTAACCTGTAGTATGATCATCCTGTTGGTTTTTATCCTGTTCAAATACAAGGATAATGAACTGGACGATCTATTTGGAAAGTCAAAGAAAGATTCAGAGCAGGAATAATATATGGAAACTTATAATATTGAAGCAGATGAAAACTGGAAAGGCAAACGGGTTGATAAAAGTTTAGCCGATTACTTTGACAATTATTCGCGCTCATTTCTGAAAAAACTGTTAGATGATGGAAATGTACTGGTGAATGATAAAAAGGCAAAACCAAGCTTGAAAATCGCGTCTGGTGACAAAATAGATATTACGATTCCGGATATTTCACCTGTAGAAATTGAACCGGAAGATATTCCGCTTGATATCGTATATGAAGATGATGATATCATCATTGTAAACAAACCAAAGGGCATGGTCGTTCACCCGGCTCCCGGACATTATTCCGGAACACTGGTAAATGGTCTGATGTATCATTTCAAGGATTCTTTATCTGGCATTAACGGAGAACTTCGTCCCGGTATCGTGCATCGAATTGATATGGACACAACCGGGCTTCTTGTTGTCTGCAAAAATGATGCTGCACATAATTTTCTGTCGGAGCAGCTTGCCGTTCATTCGATTACAAGAAAATACTATGCGATCTGCTATAATTATTTTACAGAAGATGAAGGTATGGTAGATCTTCCGATTGGAAGACATCCAACCGACCGTAAAAAAATGGCGGTTAATTATAAGAATGGCAGACATGCAGTCACCCATTATAAAGTTCTGAAAAAACTGAAAAACAATTTCTGTCTGATCGAATGTCAGTTGGAAACCGGACGGACACATCAGATCCGTGTCCATATGGCATATATCAAGCATCCGCTTTTAGGAGATGCCGTATATGGACCTAAAAATCAGCCATATCACCTGCAGGGACAGACACTTCATGCCGGTGTACTTGGTTTTATTCATCCGTCTACAAAAGAATATGTGGAATTTTCAAGTGAACTCCCTGAGTATTTCCAGAAACTGTTAAAACAACTGGAGCTTTAAAATTCGTTTTATATTAATTTTAATATAAAACGAATTTTTTGATTTACATTTTTTTGTGGAAATGTTATAATTTTTATTATAAATAGTAAACAAATTTATAGTTTTTATACAGAAAACAGTTGTTTATTCTTTTTAGCAAATTAAAATCATACTTGCAAAGGGGGCTTTTATTATGGCTTGCAATAAAATCATTACAATAGGACGACAGTTCGGAAGTGGCGGAAGAGAAGTCGGACAGAAACTTGCTGAAAAGCTTGGTATTCCATTTTATGATAAGGAACTTTTAAAGATCGCGGCAAGAGATAGTGGCATCTGCGAAGAATTATTTGAGAATTTTGACGAGAAACCAACAAACAGTTTTCTCTATACATTGGTAATGGATCCGTATTCATTGGGATTCGGAACATCCGGCGAGTTACCACTGAATCATAAGGTATTCCTGGCTGCATTTGACACGATCAAATCTATTGCGGAAAAAGATGGTTCCTGCGTATTTGTAGGTCGTTGTGCCGATTATGCTTTAAGAGATTATTCCAATATTGTAAATGCATTTATATATGCAGATATCGATGATCGTATAAAACGTATTGCGCAGAAATATGAACTGACTGATGCGAAAGCTAAGGATCTGATCCGTAAAGAAGATAAGTCACGTGCATCTTACTACAACTATTACACATCCAAGCGTTGGGGCGAGATGAAAGGCTACGATATCTGCCTGAATTCCAGCCAGTTTGGAATTGATAATTGTGTAGATATGTTATACGATGCCGTTACCAAATATTAATACAATATATAATACATATAATTAATAACCATTCATACAGGTATTCTTGATAATACTTTATGACTCGGATAAATGACAAATGATATTACATAATGAAAAATGCGCTGAGAAAAACCCAGCGCATTTTTTAATTGTCGCGTTTTTCCCGCAACTGAACACGATTTCTTGCACTTCGTCGTCTGTCCTCATCCATATCTGCATAATGTTTTCTTGTCGTATTTACATCACTGTGTCCAAGGACATCAGCAACCAGATAGATATCACCGGTTTCCCTGTATAATTCTGTACCATAGGTACTTCTTAATTTATGTGGAGTGATATGCTTCATAGGGATAACACCTTCAGAATATTTCTTCACCAACATTTCAACAGAACGAACAGACATTCGTTTTCTCTGACTGGATAAGAAGAGAGCATTTTCATGTCCGGACACCGGCTCTATATGTTTGCGTTCCTCAAAATAATCCGTTAAAGCATCTGTAACTTCATCACCGAAGTAGACATAAGATTCATAACCGCCTTTTCTGGTTACCTTCACTCGACCATTATTAAAATCCACATCATTCAGATCGATGCCGACACATTCCGATACCCTTATGCCGGTTCCCAGCATAAGGGTTAGAATTGCAAGATCACGAACCTTTGTTTTTGCATGATATGCCTGTTGGTGCTCGGTTAAATGATCACCATATTCAACAGCATCTAAAAAATCCGCAATCTCATTTATGTCTAATCTGGTTATTGTTTTTCCATGAATCTTTGGCATATCTACTTTTTCAGCCGGATTTGAACTTATACGGTTATTTTTATAGAGATATGCATAGAATACACGTAAAGCCGATAATTTACGTTTAATTGCCTGTTCACCGTTCGTATAGATCTTTCCGTTTTTTTCATAATATTTCAAATATTCCAGATATTCCTCGATGTCTTCAGCCTCAAGCCTTGAAATATCATCCAAGGTGATATCGATCGGCTTACGTCCACGAAACTGTGGACATTCGCTGCATAAAAAGTTATAAAATGTCTTTATGTCGATGGCATAACCAAGTCGCGTTCTGGATGAAGCCTTATTTTCAATTCCTCGAAAGACAACCTTGACATATGAAGGAAGCTCTGCAAGAATATCTCTTAGTGAAATTGTATTTTTTATATTGATGTCATTTGTATATTCATTTGCCATAATAGATTTACCTTCCTATTATTCCAATACAACTTTTCGTAAAAACTTTAGTTTAACGAAGAGTTGACCGTATATAGTTTAACATCTTTAAGGTTGTAAGTCTATAAGCACTTAGCAAAAAACTAAGTGCTTTTTTTATTGTCAATAATCCCCCCTTTTACATTAAGAAAAGCATTTGAACCCCCTCAAAGCCGGGGCGTGTTGTTCCGCTCCGGTTCTCTCTAAGAGAAGAGGTCTATTAACATATCACAAGTAGGGTGGTGCGTCCGCACTGAATATAAAGAAAGATAAGAGGTAAAAAAATTATGAAAATGAAAAATGTAGAATCAATGTTTGTAGGTAGATTTATGGTAGTAGCGCGATTAGAACATGAAATTTTAGATCGAACTACCGGAGAAGTAACAAAATACTGGGAATTCAGTCTTTCAAACGGCAGCAAGGTATTTTCTGTTACATGCGGAAAGAACAGTCCGTTGATGGAAACAAAATTACTTTCTGTGTATGATTTGGAATTTACGGCTGATTTTAGTAAAGGTTATGCAAAAATTAAAGTAACAGATGTGGACTATGTACCGAATCAGTCAGGCAATGGAAGTAACCCAGTACCATCACAGGCAGCTTCTGCTGTTAAACCAAACGCTTCGGCATCCAGTCAGAGTAAGTAATTGAATAAGTATATAAACGTCGTGAGATGTGTATATAAATCTGAAGAAAGGAAGGTACTTAGTTATGACATGGGAAGATGTTACGGGTGCAGTTACAAACCTTATGGGTGTTGTGTCATCAGTGGTTAGTGCTATCATCGATAATCCGTTATTGGCGGTTCTTGTGGTTGTTCCGGTAGTTGGTGCCGGATGTGTGATCTTTAAGAAGCTTATCAGATCAGCGAAGTAAGGATTATGTATTCACATGGTGGCGGTTGGAGTTCTTCCAGCCGTCATTTTTTTTATAGAAAGGGGTATAATAGTATGTCAGGTGATGAAGCTATTGAAAAATGGTTGTTAGTTGCTTTAGTTGTGTTGTTTGTTCAAGTGTTGGCAATTTATCTTGCGATAAAAACCGGAGAAAAAATACACGAAAAGAGGATGAAAGAGATTAAAAAAAAAGAACAGGTCTAAAACCTGTTCTGATCGTTTTTCTTCTTAGCGATATTTACTATTGAGATTATTAATCCTGATATAAGGGGCAGTAAAAAAATACATGTGATCAAAATTGAGCATATGCTTATTTGTATCATTTATATATTTCTCCTTTCAAATCTTTATAAAATATATAATAAGGGGTGCGTATGAAAATATCAAGCAAATTTAAAAAAATAATATCTGTGATGATGTGTTGCGTTGTGGTTTTAATACCTTGTTTGTCAACATTTGCGAAAGGTGAAGCTGGCGACTGGGGTGATGATACATATCATGAAGCATATGAAGATTTCAGTGATAGTCCTAAGTATAGTACAAGTGACCTTGTATATACTGGTGAAGTTTCGCAAAACTTAACTATTGATTTTAATATGATTCAGCAGTTTGGTATGGATTGGACTACTGATTCAAGGTTTTATATGTCTCGTCCTTTTTCTTTTAGAAAACGATGGAATGATGAAAATTCACTTTATTTAAACTTTGGAGCTGCTGGATCTGATCAAAATAAAATGTTTATGAAAGAGAAGTTTAATAGTATAGCTTCTTCGGCTTTTGTAACTTCGAATAATATAAATATGTCTGATTATGACGTCTATTATACTGTCAGATCTTCTTATGCAGTATCTAACGAATATGGATATTTAACATTAGATTATTGGTTTATTCCTAAAGGTCGTAGAATTGCAATATCTAATCAGAATCATCCAGAAGATGACGTTGATTATACAAAGGTCTGGTATGGTATTTGGTTTGCTTCTGAAAGTGACTTGGATGAAACTTATAAACTATGTTGGCATTATTCCTTTGAGATAAGGGGTGAAACTGGAGGCGTTACGACTGGGGATAAAGGGTTTATAGCTAATCCTTTTTATAGCTTCCTAGGACGTTCGCATTTAAATTTAATTGCTACTAATATACCGGTATTTACTCAAAAGGATTCAGCGAAACAGTATGTTGTATTTGGATCAAGTACGGAAGATCCGAGTAATAAAGTTACGGATGATGAAAATGTAAACAATAGATTGTCTGCTAGTTCTTTTGGTTGGGACTCTTTTAAATGTCGATTGTCTCAAACAGGTAAAGCATATAATTTTATTTATAATTATACTTATAGTTCATCTGATATGAAAAAGGATCCATCTTCTTATTTCATGGACATTGAATATTCACAAGTTATTCGTTATAGAAATAGGGTGAATACATCAGCGTATGAAGATAAAACGGCTACAAAAAAAAGTTGTATGTTGGTTTCTTCAACAGGTACTTCTACAGATTCATTATCTGTAATTGATACAAAAGGTAATTTTGGTCAGCAGTTTATTTATACTATATGTTTACTTGTAGATGAAGCTTCTTCTTTTTTTGGTTCTGGTACGGATTTAACTAATATTGATATTTATAGTTCAAATATTTATGTTACGGTCAAACTTCGGCATAAGCGGATACTTTCAGATAATCCAATATTAGATGGTGCTGATAAAATTTTATCTGATATATCGTCTGATGTTCGTACATTTAAATTTAATGCCCTCGATTTGTCTAGTTTAGACAGTCCGGAAGAAATAACTTCAGACGTGGTTACAAAAGATGCAGTTGATTCAGATGGGAATGTTATTAAAGATTCTAATGGAAATCCGGTAAAGGAAGTTAGCCAGATAATTACAAATGATAATTCTACTCATACGACGATTAATAACTATTATTATGATAGTAACGGCAAGCAATCAACTAGTCCGGATGGGTCATCTATAGGGGATTCATTGTCAGATATTGCATCCGGATTGATTAAATTTATCAAGACACTTGTCACGGAAGGATTACCTGCGGCGCTAGAAATCTTAAAAAGCTTGATTAAAACAATTTCTGATCTGCTTGGTTTTATTGGTGATCAGATCGGTGACATTGGACAAGGTACACAGAACGGAATAATTGCTGTGCTGAAAGCTATCCCCGTGCCACTGTGGGGCATCTGTTCCGTAGCGTTAATTGTGTTCGTGATCGTTGGAGTATTGAAACATATTTTTTAAAAAGAAAGGAAGTGGTTGCATGAAAGCTATAGAGTTGCTAATGGACATAGTGAACCAGCTTTTATTTATGAAGATAACGGTATTTGATATCACTTATACACCGTTTGACCTTTTTCTTGTAACGGCAATCGTGGGTATTATCTGTGCAGCCATTCATCATTTTTTCGGTGATGACTAGGAAAGAGGTGATATAGTGGTCAATTTATTGTTTGTAATTGTGATAATTTACGGTTTTGTCCGGGTATGTAATGAATATAAATACATACTCGACTATAAGAGAGATGAAAGGACGTTTTTTGAATATGGAAAGAGTAAAAAAGAAGATCTGGAAAGTATTGTTGATGATCCCGGTTCTGCTCCTTTTTAGTAGTTCGTTGGTGTGTCAGGCATCAGAGATTGAAGCAACAACAGAAGCAACAACGAAAACATCAACTGCAGCATCGCAGGAAGCTGTTCCAGAAGAACCAACAACCGAAACCCGGAAAGCTACTCCGGGGGATGCATGGTATAGCAGCATCATGGGAAAGACAGATGATACCCCCAAGACATTAGATGATATTTATGTTGTAGCGTTTTGGACTTTATTGTTTGTGGGCATTCTTACGTTGCTAGTATTATTTGTATTTATATTTAATGCGTTTTAGTAAAGGAGTGTGAATCTATATGGATGATATGATCCGGTATTTTTATTCAAATGGAGATCTTAATTTGATGTTGACCAAAGTCATGGTATATATGCTGGCGTTCTTCTGGCTGGCGTTGATCCTGTCAGTGCTTAGAAAGATGAGGTTGTAAGTTATGGGAAATATTATAGGCGGATTTATAATCTTATGCATTGTATTCTTTCCGCTGCCAAAATTCTTAATCCGACATGTGTTTGACATCCTTAAGTATGCAGCAATCGACGGATATTATTACTTTAAACATAAAGAGTATAACCGCTGTCCTTACTACGGTAAGATCAGTATAACAAGCGCATATAAAAACAAGGTTTTCGGATCGGGTAAGACCTTAGATATTTCAAAAACAGTACATGATATCTATAAAAAGTATGATGGGCTTCCTGTCTGGGATAATGAAAAGCAGGACTTCGTGATTCAGCATGTACATATCGTTTCAAATATCACTTTTAAGGATATTCCTTACACTCCGTTCATCACATCAAGGCAGCTTATGAACGTAGAGCAGCCAAAACAGGACGTAACTATCTTTGTGATGGATGAAATCGGGGCTATCTGGAATAGCCGGGACTTTAAAACCAACATATCTACAGAGCTGCTCCGGAACTTGCTACAGGTCAGAAAGAACAAAATTTATATAATCGGAACGTCCCAGAGATTCCGGTTTTGTGATGCGTTGTTACGTCAGATCACGGGTACATTGTACTGTGTGAATAAGTTTTGGCGAATCATCAAAAAGAGGGAATACGATCCTTTTGATTTTGAGAACTGTACAAATCAAGAAATGTTAAAGCCATTAAAGGTAAGCTACAGCTGGGTAAGCAATCAAGACTATGCAGCATATGACACGGACGAAAGAGTAGAACGGCTTTCTAATGAGGACATGCTACCGGATGAGCAGATATTGGCAAATCAGGGCATCAATTCCGGAGACTTGGACGCTGCCAGCCACTTGAAGAAACGATTCAGGCGTAGAGGTCGGCACTAGTAAAGTACCGGGTGCAATAGCACGAAGTGCGCCTTGCATCCGATAGCTACAAGACGCGCAGGGAACCTGTGGTTGTCAACCCCTTGGGCGGCTCTGTCCGCCTTGGGTTGATAACCACAGGCCCGCTGCGCCATGGCTGTGCGCTAGCTGTGTGTACTATTGATAATAGAAAAGAAAGGGGATTGGAATATATTGCTTATGTTTTTAATACAAGTTTGTGTGTCGTGTTCTTGCTATTATATTTGCTTTAATGGGAGAGTTTGTTCCTCTCTTTTATTCAGTGTTAATTATATTTGTAATTATATTTGCTTTCCTATTTTCATGAAAATACTGAAAGGTGGTTATATTATGGGATTTGTATATGACATAGAGGTTTGTTATAAATGTGAGCAAGCTGTTTGCGGTGCTGATTCAGATTGTACAGTGTTTCGGTCAAATGTGACAGAATGTAAGATGTGTGGAGAGTGTGCACCGTATATCGAGTGTGGAAATTCTCAGTGTTTGGATTCCGTATTTGGAAAGAAAGATGGGAAAGGATGCAATAATGTTATGGAAAGGATGCGCAGATGAAAAGATTAATGTATTTATTGAATCAGATATTATCACTTTGCAATAATGCCTTGCGACTAGCATTGAGGTTATTAAGATTTTGAATATACATGTATAAATGTATAAAAGTCAGATGTCAGGTAACTGGAAAGGCTAGGAAAATCAAGGCATTGAATACGCCGTAGGGGGCTTGTCCTACGGCGTGTATCAGAATGTATCAAATGTATCAGTAAAAGGGGAAAAGAAGAGAGAAAGAGGGAGAAAGAACATGAAAGAGAAAAAGGGAGAACCGTCAAGCTGGCGAACCTGTGAGATCGTGCAGCAGCTTGAATATATGTCACAAGAGGATGTTGAAGCCGGACTAGATCATAATGCTGTGCAAGACTATGCTTATATATTGCATGATAAGGATGTTCACGAGGATGGAACGCCAGTTGCTCCACATTGGCATATAATGATTAGATTCAAGCGTCCGGTACAGACAGAAAGTCTGTGTAAGTGGTTTGGTATAAAATCGAACATGATCGGCTATATACTGGGTACGTTCGGGGATGCTGTGGCATATCTGACGCATAGAAATAAGCCGGAAAAATACCAGTATCTTGATGAAGAAATCAAGTCAAATTATGATTTCAAGGTTGAAGTTGAAAAGGCATTATCGAAGAAAAAGGCATCACAACGTAAGGAAGAGATCATAGAGCTGATACGTTCCGGAATTGTCAGGGAGTACAATTACACGGAATATATAACCGCTCTGGAATATGATAAATTCAAGAGGGCTATAGATAATGCTTTTACATACCGCCGGGATACACTTAAGAGCTTGGATAGACATATGAATGTAATATACATATACGGCGGTTCAGGCACTGGAAAGACCACCTATGCAAAACAGTTAGCAATTAACAAGGGGCTTAGTTGCTATATATCTAGTGGTTCTAATGATCCTCTGGATGGTTACAAAGGACAGGATTGTTTGATATTGGACGACATTCGACCGGGTGACTTCCTGTTGTCGGATTTCTTAAAAATCTTAGACAATAATACGCAAAGCACCGTAAAAAGTAGGTACAAAAATAAACTACTTGAGTGTCAATATCTGATCGTTACGACTTCATTCGATATTCCGGTATTTTTTGACCTTTTACTTGATTCAGAGGGTGAATCCGTGAAGCAGATGGAAAGACGCTGCACACTAAAGATTCAAATGAATACCAGCACCATGACGACCTACGTCTATCAACCGGTATCCGGCAAATATAAGAAAGTTAGCATTTTAAAGAATCCTGTATCAGAGGTGTACAATAAACGGGACTTGACGGATGAAGAATGTCAAGCGTACGTTGATAGCTTGCTTTTACCGGGCAAAGAAGCCAGCCTTTCAGATCTTGGATTCAAGGCAGACGTTCCGCCGGATGTTGCGCTTGCTTTTGAACAGTGGAATCAAGAAGAATTTAAACAGGATAATCTGTAAAGAAACAGGTTGTACCGTAGACTTTAGAATAAAAGGTCAGAAAGCCAGTCGTAATGCAAGGACAACTCTTAGTTAAACTCCCGGTTTTACGCATAGTTGCGCATGAAATTAAGCCTATAAATAAAAAAAGTGTTTACAAATAAACTATAATATGTTATATATAAAAACAAGCTAAGTGCAACTATTCGTAAAACCTGAGTTTAGCGAATAGTTAAGTCTGTTAAATTAGTTATATCACACTCTGACTCCAAATGCAATTCTTTATTTCATATCAAACAAAAATCCGCTTTATTCTTGTAGAATTTCCTTCATATGTTGTTAAGATTGTCTTTCGAAGAATTGTATAGATATCTCCTTGAAACAAATTTCATTTATAAGTATAATATACACGGTTATGAAACAAATCTTATCATTTTGAGGTAATTATATGAAATTACAAAAGTTATTAAGTTATACTAGACGTGCCATCGATTCATATGAAATGATCGATAATGGTGATAAAATTGCAGTTGGAATTTCTGGTGGTAAGGACAGCCTGACTTTACTCTATGCTCTGGCTGAATTACGACGATTCTATCCAAAAAAATTTGATCTGATCGCTATTACAGTTAATCTCGGTTTTGATAATTTTGATACTACAAAGATCGAACAATTATGCAAAGAACTTTATGTTCCTTATTATATTGTGGATACAGAAATATATGATATTGTATTTAATATCCGTAAAGAGAAAAATCCATGTTCTCTATGCGCGAAAATGCGAAAAGGTGCATTAAATCAGAAACTAAATGATCTCAAATGTAATAAGATCGCTTATGCGCATCATAAGGATGATTTTATTGAAACCTTTTTAATGTCCTTATTATTCGAAGGCAGAATCCATACTTTCTCACCAAAAACATATCTGGATAAAAGCAAATTGATGGTTATTCGCCCTCTTATGTATATAAATGAAGGTGAAATTATCTCTTTTAAAAATGATATGCAGCTTCCTGTGATTAAAAGTCCATGTCCTGCCGATGGATATACGAAACGTGAATATGCAAAACAGGCACTGGCGGAGCTGGAAAAGGAAACTCCCGGTTGCAAACAACGGATTTTTTCCGCTATTGAACGAGGAACTCTGGATGGCTGGCCTGTAAAGATTGACAATCCAAGACTTTACAATAAAGATCCAGATAATCGCATTTAAGTATAGAATTTATTCTGTATTCTATACTTGTTTTATGATTATATATATACTCCTGTTTTTAAAAATAAAAAGTATCTGTTTTTATGTTATATGGTAAATCTTGATTCAAACAGACAGTCAATATAACATTGCATAACAGATACTTTTTATTATTTATTCGTAATCATTTACTTTATAATATGGAATCAGTAAATTAGTTCCATCTACGATGACATCTGTATTCAGATTATTCATCACAAGCACTTCATCGATATAATCCTGTGTAGAAGCATACTCTTCCGTCTTGTATTCATTTGCGATGTCCCAAAGGGTATCTCCTTCTTCTATGGTGATACATTTATAATATTTCTTACTTGCGTTCGATGCGCTGGTTGCTGGTGAATCCTTATGTGATATAAGGATATACAATACTGTAACCAGAATAATACCTGCTATAATGAAAATCTTCTTTGTACTGATAAATCTTACTACGTTCTTCATGTTCTCTTCCTCCTTAAAACTTAATTCTATATATAATATAATTCTCTGAACAAATGTTTGAATAAATTATATCGAACAGTTGTTCATTTGTCAATATATTTTCGAACATTTGTATGGATTATTCGAAAGTATATTCGTCATATCCCAATGACTCCTTTATAATACCAACATGGATGGGGAAAAAAACACACACAAGAAAAAGAACATTTGTTTGCAAAACAAACAATTGTGTGCTACTATTATTTATATAACTTTTTAAATACATTTAGGAGGATTTACATATGGGTAAAGAAAAGCTCACGGATAAGCAGACGCAGATCCTTGAATATATACGTCATGAGATTCTTGCAAAGGGGTATCCGCCATCAATCAGAGAAATCTGTCAGGCTGTTGATCTGAAGTCTACTTCTTCTGTACATGCTCAGTTATCATCATTGGAGGCAAAGGGCTATATCAGAAGGGATCTGACAAAGTCCCGCTCAATTGAGATCATAGATGATGATTTTTCACTTACCAAACGGGAACTGGTAAACATCCCTATCGTTGGAACGGTTTCTTGTGGTCAGCCTATCCTTGCTGAACAGAACATCGAAGACTATTTCCCTGTTCCACCGGAATATATTCATAATACGAATAACCAGACCTTTATGCTTCGTGTAAAGGGTGACAGTATGATCAATGTAGGTATTTATGAAAAGGATCTTGTAATTGTTGAGCAGTGCTCTTCTGCCAGAAATGGCGAAATCGTCGTTGCATTGATCGAGGATTCTGCAACAGTTAAGACATTTTATAAAGAAAATGGTTATATCCGGTTACAGCCGGAAAATGATTATATGGATCCGATCCTTGTCGAACATTGCGAGATCCTAGGCCGTGTGATAGGTCTGTTCCGTAATTTTATCTGATCATACTTAATTTGTTCAAATTTTTTATAAAAATGCACCTCAAACGATATCAGGCATAACAAATACCTGACAAACTGATATTCCACCTGTCTACTCGACAAGAGGAATATCAATTAAGAGGTGCATTTTATTATATCATCTTTAATTAATATACCTGTTTATCCGGCTGTCTCTCTGCGATCTCCTTGAATGCATCAAAGTTCTGCTTGAACAGCTCTACAACCTGTGGATCAAAATGCTTTCCGGACAGGCTTACGATCTCATTATACGTCTCTTCTACGGACCATCCGCGCTTGTAGTACCGTTCAGAGGTAAGTGCATCGAAAACGTCACATACCGCCATTAAACGGCTGATATAGGCAATCTCCTCACCTTTCATACCTAGATATCCTGTTCCGTCCCAGCGTTCATGATGCTCCTTTGCAATCGTTCTTGCAATCTGCATGATCTCACCCGGACAATGCTCCAGAAGTGCATCACCATAGAGAACATGACTTTTCATGATCGCAAATTCTTCATCTGTCAGTTTACCGGGCTTATCCAGGATCTCCTCACTGATCATAAGCTTTCCGATGTCATGCATCATGGCAGCCGTTGACAGCTTATCAACGTAATCATCATCAAAACCGGATGCCTTTCCGAGCACCCGCATGTAATCTGCTACACGTTTGATGTGTTCTCCTGTATATTTGGATTTACTCTCGGATAATTCAGCAAATGCAAATATCAGCTCTTTCTGATTGCTCTTTACTTCTTCTGCGTTATCAATTACGGAATTCAGCATCGTAGAGTTTCTGGATACAATGAAATATGCAACGAGTGACAGGATCAGAATCGTGATCACACATGGAAATACCGATAAGACCATGCTGTCTGTATAGTCCAGATAAATCGGCGCAACCATGAAATCACAGTATGTAAGATTGATAAAATCTGCAAGGATAACACCGACAGTAGACATCAGCGCAGTAAATACGACCAGCGTCTTATTATAATATAACGATGTCAGCAGGATCGGGAAGATCCAGACAACCAGTGCCATATGGGAAAATACAGAGCTCAATATCATACAGTTAAAAACTGCGATACATATGACTACATATTTGATTGCCTCATTCCTGTCATGCTTGAAAAAGTCAATAACAAGTGTCGGAATAAGCGAAAAAATACAGCAGAGAACCATACATATCGTAACCACTACAAGGTTACATTCTCTGCTGAAAAACGCAAATGCCCATAACGCAACTATCAGTGCAACAAAAAAACGCATACACTTCGCTGCTATATGATTGATCTTTATATAATTGTCTTTTAATAATCTGTTATCGTTCATACCTACCCCAAAAACATATCTATGAAAGTAAATCCTTTGTTACATCGGCTGCATCATTCCAGATACGTTCGATATCATAGAATCTGCGTGCCTCATCCGAAAAGATATGAACAATTATATCATAATAATCTAACAAAATCCATCCTCCCTGTGAATATCCTTCCACACTTTTTAAAGAATATCCGGCTTTGTGCATTTCTTCTTCCACACTGTCGCACATCGCTTGTACCTGATTCTTGTTTGTTCCGTCTGCAATAACAAAATAATCAGCTACAGCAGAGATCTTTTTAATATCAAGTATCTTAATATCAAAGGCTTTTTTATCATCCAGGGCTTTATAAACAATTGCTGCCATTTCCTGTGCTGTATTCATATATGACGCTCCTCCTGCTCTGTATATTGATTTTAATATTGTACCCCATCCGTTTATTTATTGTTGCCTGTTTAAATATCGTCTTCTTTCAGCTTATCCGCTACCGATTGATGAGCAACATAATAATTATAGGTATCGATTGACATCGGATCAGTATCATCTGTTGTGGTCTCAAGATACGATAAAGTATTTTTCAGTATATGAACGATGCATTTGTCAATATCGGTAAATGCTTCCTTCCGGATCTCCTCGATCTCCTTTAATGGTTTCCGGTTCGGCTCGATATAGTCTGCAACAAACAGGATCTTCTCAAGCATATTCATTGCCGGTTTTCCGGTGGTATGACATGCGATCGCAGACAGAATATCCGGATCCTTTACATCGTACTTTTCTCTTGCGTAGAATGCCCCAAGCTTGGCATGTAAGAGTTCCGGATTATTATATTCACATTCGCTGATCGGAAGATTATTCTTCGTACAACGCTCGATCTTTTCTTCCGGTGAAAGGCACTTTGCACAATCATGTAACAGTCCTGCAGTCAGTGCTTTTTCTACATTTACACCATGTACCATAGCCAGACAGCCTGATACATATTCTACCCCTAACGAATGCTCAAATCTTCGATCTGTCAGTTTCTTCTGAAGTTTCTCTCTCATTTCCTGTCTGTTCATTGTTCTGCCCCTTCTCCTGTAAATTGTTCCTGAACTATATTATACTGTTTTACCAATCTGCGTCAATTATTTGTCTGTTGATCAAGGTTTTCATCCGTCTGATATAGCCCATATTCCTTAATATAGCGGTATACTGCCATTGGTACGGCTCCTGATATATCCTGTCCATTTTTAATGGCTTCCCGGATGCCGGACGATGACACATCAACCGGATGGATCTGCATCTGTCTGATATCCGCATCTGCATATAGTTTCTTTAAATGCCGGATCTTAGCATCGACATCTTCTGCCTGGATCTGATCTCTCGTTGTAACGATCAGTTTGGAAAGAGAAAGAATCCTGTCCGGCTCTCTCCAGGTGTCAAATGCAAGGATCGAATCCCCACCCATAATGAAATACCATTCCGTATCCGGATACTGTTCATGCAGCTGTACCAGTGTATCAATGGTATAGGTAACTCCGCCACGCTGTAATTCCAGATCCGAACAACGAAGTCCGTCATGATCCTTTACTGCAAGCTCTACCATATGGAGTCTGTCTTCATTTGTAACCGATCTGTCCCACTTCTTGTATGCCGGGATATGATTCGGCATCAGCCAGATTTGATCCAGTGCAAACTGCTCCAGAGCCTGTTTTGCAAGCTCCAGATGACCGTTATGAACCGGATTAAAGCTGCCGCCTAAAATACCAATCTTCATATTCTGATCTTTCATATTATTTTGGGAGCTCGATCTTCTTATGCTCTTTGGATGGACGATAGAATACGATCTTACGGCCGATGACCTGAACGACTTCTGATTTGGTACGTTCCGCGATCATGGAAGCCATTTCTCTCGGATCATCCAGACAATTCTTTAATACTGAGATCTTAACCAGCTCTCTTGCCTCTAACGCTTCATTTACAGATTGTGTAAATTCCGGTGTCAGGGAACTCTTACCGATGTTTAAGATCGGATCGATATTCATTGCCAGTCCTTTTAAATATGCTCTCTGCTTACTTGTCATAGTATACTCCTAACTTATATCCTGTAACCGGCAGAATCACCTGCCGGTTTGTTATCACATTTATCTTTATTTATAATAGTCAAATTCCAGTCCATACATACGAACGGTATCGCCTTCGCCGATTCCAAGCGCTTCCAGCTGGTCTAAGATACCGTTTGTCTTTAAGAATTTCTGGAAGAACTCAAATCCTTTTTCTGATTCCAGATTCGTATATCCAAGCATACGTTCAATACGAGGTCCCTCGATCACATATACGTCATCTTCTTCATTGTAGCTGACCTCAAAAGGAAGATCCGGATTATCATGGAAATCGAGATCAACCTCCGGTTCGAATTCGACTACATCATCCGGTGCATTCTTTACAAGGTCGTTGACATACCATAAAAGCTCGGAAATACCCTTACCGGATACTGCTGAGATCGGGAATATCTTCACACCGTCTTTTTCGAATTCTTCCTTTAACCTCTCGATCACAGTCTCGTAACCGATCTCATCTAAGGCATCGATCTTATTTGCCGCTATAACCGTTGGACGGCTTTCGATATCCTTGTTGTATTTTTTCAATTCTTCATTAATGATCTTTACATCATTGACCGGATCTCTGCCATCGATCGAAGCTGCGTCAACAATGTGGATGATCACCTTTGTACGTTCGATATGACGCAGGAATTCCAGACCAAGTCCGACACCCTCTGCTGCGCCTTCGATGATTCCCGGAATATCCGCGATAACAAATCCATTATGCTCTCCGAGATCTACAACACCAAGATTTGGTGTCAGTGTCGTAAAATGATATTCTGCAATCTTTGGTCTTGCATTTGTAACTCTTGCAAGGAAGGTTGATTTACCTACGCTTGGGAAACCAACAAGACCGACATCTGCGATACACTTAAGTTCCAGATCGACGATCAATTCTTTTGCCGGCTGTCCCGGCTGTGCGTACTTTGGAGCCTGCATGGTTGACGTAACATAATTACGGTTACCTCGTCCACCTCGTCCACCCTTTAACAGTACGACCGGTTCTTTCTTATCTGCCATATCAAGGATCACTTTTCCTGTCTCAGAATCCTTAATGACAGTTCCTGGCGGAACTTTTAATACAACATCTGCACCATTTGCGCCATGACAGTTTCTCTTACCGCCCGGTTCGCCATCCTGTGCTCTGTACTTTGTTATATGTCTGAAATCAGTCAGGGTGTTCAAACCTTCATCTACTACAAAGATCACGTCTCCACCTTTGCCGCCATCTCCGCCATCCGGACCTCCGTCCGGCACGTATTTCTCACGACGGAAGGATACATGTCCGTCTCCGCCTTTTCCTGCTCTGATAAATATTCTGGCTCTGTCTGCAAACATTGCTTTCCTCCTTTATACATACATCCGTATGTAAAGAAAAAGCCGGAATAAACTATATTTACTCCGGCTAATAACATGCATAAACTAAGTAATATTACTCATTTACTACAGGGTAAATAGAAACCTGCTTCTTATCTCTACCCTTTCTCTCAAATCTAACGATACCATCAGCAGTAGCGAATAATGTATCATCTCCGCCGATACCAACGTTAAGACCTGGATGAATCTTTGTTCCACGCTGTCTGTAAAGGATGTTTCCAGCCTTAACGAACTGACCGTCAGCGCGCTTAGCTCCTAATCTCTTAGACTCGGAATCTCTGCCGTTCTTAGTAGAACCCACACCTTTTTTATGAGCAAAAAACTGAAGTTCCATCTTCATCATTTCAATTACACCTCCTTAAAGGTTATACAAACAAAATCACTATAGGATTCACTGATATCCGTAATACCTGTCTCAAACACTCCCATGATCAGTAAGGCATCATGTCCCGGCTGTTCATCAAACAAAAACTTCATATCTCCGTTTTTCTGATCGCTGTCTACATGAAATGCTTCCTCACAAAAGCGTTCAACAGAATTCACAACCGTGATCGCAAGTGCCGATACAGCACTACATACGATATCAGATCCTGAATCTGCATATCCTGCATGACCGGATACATAAAATCCCATTGTATCTGAATTAGCTTTTTTATAAATGGTTACCTTTATCATAACAGATTATGCGTTGATTGACTTGATCTCAACCTGTGTATAAGCCTGTCTGTGACCATTCTTCTTATGATAGCCAGTCTTTCTCTTGTACTTGTAAACAACTACCTTCTTAGCCTTGCCATCACCAATTACAGATGCTGTAACGGTTGCGTTTGCAACTGCATCACCACATTTAACGTCTGAATCAGTACTTACTAAAATAACGTCGTCAAATGTTACTTCGCTGCCAGCTTCTGCTCCAAGCTTCTCAACTCTGATTACGTCTCCTTCAGCTACCTTGTACTGCTTACCGCCTGTTGCTATAATTGCGTACATAGGGTTTACCTCCTTAATCAAACTCGCCAGTTGTGGTGTCGCATAAAATATGCGAACTTATACCTCACTGTGCGGCACACTAGTATACTCTACCATTTTGGTTTTATTTTGTCAACTGTTCTTTCAGCGATTTGCGAATTTTTTTTCGGGTTAGTTCCACCAGAGAAAGCTTAGTAACATCCACAAATGCTGCAGGAACAGAATCCTTTGCAAGCTCCTGTTCGAGGATATCTTTTATAACATCCATCGAGTCCGGCTGTTTCATATTTATAAAATCAACTACGATGATCCCTGACAGATTCCGCAGTCTCAACTGTCTGCATACCTCGACTGCCGCTTCAGAATTGATACGGAGCAGATGTTCCTCAAAGGAATGTTTATCGACCGATTTACCGGTATTTACATCGATCACGACCATTGCCTCCGTCTGTTCGATCACCAGGTAGGCACCCGACTTCATCCAGACCCGTTCTTTTTTCAGGTTTTCCAGATTTTTTGGCAGATTATATAAAGTCATCAGATTACAGTTTTTATCATTATACATGGTAAGCTTCACATCCGTGATCTGTTTCTCTGACAGATAGGTCTCGAATTCATCAAATACCGCCTTCTGATCCGTTACGATCTCTTGAAGCCCTGCATTATGCTTTAATATAAAATAATCGAGATATTCCGCATCATTCTTATACAGACAGGAATAACAGGTTCTGGTCTTTGCCGTCTGTATGATTTGTTCTAATTGTTTGGATAGTTTATTCAGATCCAATAATATCACTTCATCCGGCAGCTCCTGACAGATTGTCCGTAAGATACAGCCAAATCCATCCGGCAATACTTTCTTTGCAAGCTGGTGCAGATGATCTCTTATCTCTTTCTTCCGGATCTTTCCGGATATACCGATCCGGCCCGATGTATTCACAAGCAGATTTTCTGTCTTCAATTCAATTTCCGACGTAGCAACCGGATTCTTTGTCTTGATCGCATCCTTGCTTACCTGTACGAGAATCTCGTCTCCGGCTTTTAACACAGAATCTTTTTTTGCATTTAAAAATATATGTTTATTATCAGTGATACTGTAATAGCACGGAAGCCCTGTACCGATATCGACAAAGGCTGCGTCTATATTGGACACGATATTTTCCACCTTGCCGACATAGATATTCGATAAGATGGACTGTCGATCAAATAACATCAGATCTGACAGCTTTCCATCCGAATAAAGAGCTTCCAGTATATGATCTTCATAATTTGTTATTACAAGCTTATTCATCAGAATTCTTCACCTGCCATATAAAGCGGCTGTAACGAGCCGTCTTTGTCATAATACGTTTCCAGTCGGTGAATATAGATCCGGAAGAAATCATAGGTCTCACCGCAAAGGTCATATAATGCCTTTACCACTAATTCCGGTTTCAGATTATAGACACTTCCGGTCTGTAACAGCATGTAGATACTGTCACCTCTCCGTTCCAGCTTTAAAATACCCGGACGGATATTTTCTTCTTTTTCACTCTTTTTTGTTTTCTTTAATACAATGATCTCGTCCTGTTTATTCAACTCTTCAACGGAAGCAAGCAGTTTTTCACTGAGATCATTCTGCTCCCGGAATGTGATCTCATAATCCGATGCAGCAACGATCGACATAGCATTCTTTGCATTCTCCGGGATCTGCACACATTTCGTAACATGTATCTCATCAACGGATACCGCATTTAAAGCTTCGATCATCTCAGCCGAAGTTGTCACAGAATTAAATTCTGCATCAAAATATTCACCATCCGATGTAATCCCAAGTGCAAGCGGTGCTGCAAATGAAATGATCTGGTGTGGGGAATAACCTTTGGAATAACTGATATCCAGCTTTGCCCGGCGGATCTCCTTCTGGAAATAACGCATGACATCCAGATGACCGATAAATTTCAGATTTCCAAGTTTGGAGTATTTAATTCTTATTTTCAAAACAAACACCTCCTCCAAACTTCGCTGCGCCGCAGCCGGAACACTTCATCCGGCAGTTTGGTGTAACGACCTCTGCCTGTGCGCGCTCCCATTCCTTTTCCATAAACTTTCTTGTCACTCCGATATCTATGAAATCCCACGGAAGGATCTCATCCACACTTCTGTCACGATAGGTGTAGAAACCGATATCAATATGATTCTTTTCAAGCGCATTGTCCCAGTTTGATTTATCAAAATATTCCGTCCACGCATCAAAAATCTGTCCGGACTGATAGACATCATAGATTACCTGACAGAGCTTACGGTCACCTCTGGCAAGCAAACCTTCTAAGATGGTGATATCCGCTTCATGGTATGCAAATTTCAGACTCTTGTGGTTCTTTGCTTCACGGAATTTATCTTTAACAAAATACGCACGCTTCTGGAATTCCTCCGGTGTTATCATCGGCGCCCACTGGAATGGTGTAAATGGCTTTGGTACGAAATAAGATGCGGAAGCCGATACCATGACACGACCATCCCGTTTCTCTTTTGGTATATTTGCAAAATACAGTTCACTGATCTCCTCTGAGAGGTCTGCAATACCTGTAATATCATCATAAGTCTCTGTCGGAAGTCCCATCATAAAGTACAGCTTGACCTTATTCCAGCCGCCAAGGAACGCCTGTAACGAACCGTTTAATATATTCTCTTTTGTCAGACCTTTATTTATAACATTTCTTAATCGTTGTGTTCCGGCTTCCGGTGCAAATGTCAGGGAATTCTTCTTGATATCCTGAATCTTCTGCATAACATCAAGGGAAAATGCATCGATTCTGAGGGATGGCAGAGAGATATTGACATGGTTGTTGTCCATCTTCTCGATCAGACAGTCCGTAAGCTCAGGAAGCGACTGATAATCACTGGAACTAAGCGAACTGAAGGTAATCTCCTCCTGACCGGTATTATCTAACATAGCCTCTGCATAATGTTTCAGTACGTTTACATCCTTTGGTCTGGTCGGACGATAGATCATCCCTGCCTGACAGAAACGGCATCCACGGATACATCCCCGCATGATCTCTAATACAACACGGTCCTGTGTGACCTTCATATAAGAGACAACCGGCTTCTCCGGATAGACAGCGGATGACATATCCGTAACTACCTGCTTAAGGATCGTCTTTGGGACCTCTTCGTATTTTGATCCAAATGATGCGATCGTTCCATCCTCATGATAAGTGACATCATAAAGAGCCGGCACATAAAGCCCCGGAATCTGCGACACCTTGATCAGAAATTCTTCTCTTGTCATATCGGAATGTTTATAGATCTTATATAATTCGATCAGATCTCCGTATACCGTCTCGCCCTCTCCGATATAGAAAATATCAAAGAAATCAGCGATCGGTTCCGGATTATAAGAACAGGGACCTCCTCCGATCACGATCGGATCACCCTTTTCCCGATCCTTCGACCAGATCGGAATCTCTGCCAGATCAAGCACCTGTAAGATATTCGTATAACACATCTCATACTGAAGAGTGATTCCAAGAAAATCAAACTCTTTTAAAGGATCCTGAGACTCCAGTGCAAATAACGGAATGTGCTGTTCTTTCATAACTTTATGCAGATCCGGCCACGGAGAATAGACACGTTCACACCAGGTATCTTCTCTCCGGTTGAACATGTCATATAAAATCTGGATGCCGAGATGGGACATTCCGATCTCATACACATCCGGGAAACACATGCAAAATCTGACATCGACCTGCTCCTTGTCCTTCATGACACTGTTATATTCCCCTCCGATATATCTGGCAGGTTTTTCGATACTCATTAAAATCTCATCTGATAATGCAAGCTTTCTCATTTTGTTCTCCGTTATATATAATTAGTTCTTGAAACTGTGGATAGGTGCAGGGATTCTGCCTCCACGGTTAATAAATTTTTCACATGAAAACTGGTTGACAGGCATAATTGGCGCATAGCCAAGCAGTCCGCCAAATTCAGCCTGATCGCCAACGCCCTTGCCGATAACAGGGATCAGACGTACAGCCGTTGTCTTCTGGTTGATCATACCGAGTGCCATCTCATCTGCAATGATACCGGAAATGGTAGCTGCTGATGTATCACCGGGTATTGCGATCATATCAAGTCCAACTGAACATACACAGGTCATTGCCTCTAATTTTTCAAGAGAAAGTGCACCTGCTGATACCGCATCGATCATACGCTGATCTTCACTGACAGGGATAAATGCACCACTTAAACCACCAACATAAGAAGAAGCCATAACACCGCCCTTCTTTACCTGATCATTTAATAAAGCAAGTGCTGCTGTAGTTCCCGGAGCACCGGCATATTCCAGACCAATCTCCTCAAGAATCTCACCAACACTGTCTCCGATTGCGGGTGTAGGTGCAAGTGACAAATCTACGATACCAAACGGAACACCGAGACGTTCGGATGCTTCCTTTGCAACAAGCTGTCCAACTCTTGTAACCTTAAATGCTGTCTTCTTGATCGTTTCACAGAGAACCTCAAAGTTCTCACCACGAACTTCTTCCAATGCACTCTTAACAACACCGGGACCGCTGACGCCGACATTGATAACGCAATCGCCCTCTGTAACGCCATGGAATGCACCAGCCATAAACGGGTTATCATCCGGTGCATTACAGAATACTACGAACTTGCAGCATCCAAGGGAATCTTCCTCTTTTGTAAGCTCTGCTGTCTCTTTTACCATTTCACCGATCAGTTTTACAGCATCCATATCGATACCGGTCTTTGTAGAACCGACATTTACAGAACTGCATACCTTACCGGTACATGCAAGTGCTTCCGGAATGGAACGGATCAGAAGTTCATCGGATGGAGTCATGCCCTTACATACAAGAGCGGAATAACCACCGATAAAGTTTACGCCTACGGCATCTGCAGCCTTATCCAATGTCTTTGCGATCGTTACATAATCATCTGTTGACTTACAAACAGAGCTTCCGATCAATGCGATCGGTGTGATCGAGATTCTTTTATTTACGATCGGAATACCATATTTTCTTCCGATATCATTTCCGATAAATACAAGATCCTTTGCCTTGGTTGTGATCTTGGTGTAGATCTTCTCACAGGTTTCTCCTACATCCGCACCAACGCAGTCTAACAGGCTGATACCCATTGTGATCGTTCTGACATCCAGATTCATCTTGCTGATCATGGCATTGGTTTCAATTACTTCATTTATACTAATCATAGTGTGACCTCTTTTCGCCTATTTCTATTCTAAATCTTAGATTCTGTGCATGGTTTCAAAGATTTTCTCATGCTGTACTTTAATCTGTACACCAATCTCATCGCCGATCTCTTTCAGTTCATTTGCGATAATTTCTGTTGACTTTGAAGATTCCTGTATATCAACGACCATCATCATATTGAAGTACCCGCCTACAATTGTCTGTGCAATATCAAGGATATTGACACTGTTCTCTGCAAGGTATACACAGACCTTTGCTGTGATTCCGATGCTGTCTTTACCAACTACTGTAATAATTCTTTTTTTCATGATGTATGTATCCTCCTATATATCACCATTTATTTGGTTTTATAATAAATTCTTTTGATATGCAAAAGAATCTTCTTCAAATAGTATTTTTATAACTGATGAACGGTTCATCATCATTAATTCCCGACTGTGAGCAAAGCTCCCGGCTGGTCGCGTCTCGCTACCTCAAGTCCAAATTCCCGGACATCCGATGCATATTCATTATCTGAAAGCTCAAGCTTTACCGTTTCATATGCAAGCTCTTCAAAATTATTTTCCTTACTCAGGTGTCCAAGCAGGATTGCTTTGATATGACTGTTTAACAATGCTTTTATTAACTGCCCGGAACGCTCGTTGGACAAATGTCCACGGTTTCCCAGAATACGTTGCTTCAGATAATATGGATATGGTCCCGCCTGAAGCATCCGTATATCATGATTTGCTTCGATCACCATGATATCGGAATTCTTTAATTTATTTACAACATAGTCATCAAAATTCCCCATATCCGTTGCAATGGAAAACTTACTTTTTCCGTCACTGATACTGTAACATACCGGATCAGCGGCATCGTGCCAGATCGCTGATGCATCGATCGACAGATCGTTGATAAAGAATGGTTCATCCGGTTCGATCTCATGGAACAAGCTGTCATCAATCGTTCCAACGGATGACATTTTCTTAATCTCAGAGATTGTTCCCCCTGTTGTATAGATCGGTATGCCATGCTTTCTCGCCATAACACCAAGCCCTTTCACATGATCAATATGCTCATGTGTTACAAGAATTCCATTCAAATCAGAAGGTTTTCGGTCGATCTCATTTAACGCTGTTTCAATTTTCTTACCACTTACGCCTGCATCTACAAGCAGATGTGTCTCTTCATTGCCTACATAATAGCAATTTCCACTGCTACCACTGGCAATACTCAGTAATTCCATATTCTACGCCTCAACTCTGCATCTCCAAAATGTATGAAAAAGCTTCCTGAATATCAGCTTACTCTATCTTTCATACTTATTCCGGTCTAATATGTCCGAAACGGCAGATGCTCGATATATATTGTATTAAAATCCGAACGATTACTCAGATCCACATACCGGATCTTCTCTTTAAACCTGTTTATTGTATCAATAAAACCCGGTTCAATCAAGGACAAATATGCGCCCTCAAGTGAAGTATTGCCAAGAACCTTCATTTTCCCCTGAAAGCTCTGCGGGAATAGTCCCAGTGTTACTGCATTTGTCAGATTTAGATGGAATCCAAAGCCTCCTGCAATACAGACTTCAGCAATATCGGAAAGCTCAATACCGATCTCTCTTACAAGCATCATGATTCCTGAAAGGATTGCTGATTTCCCAAGCTGAAATGCCCGAATCGTCTCCATGTCAATCTTCATGTTGCTTCCCATCGAGATACCGGATTCAAAATACGGTTCCGCAAGCACTCCTTCCGCATCCATCTGTCCCCGTTTTAACAATAATGCCAGCATGTCAAATATATTCGAACCGAATACATTTGCTGTACGAAAACATCCTTCAAACGCTGAACCACAGGCAGCAGAGGTCGCCACTCCGTATTCCTTGTTACAGAGAATGATCTCCCCGTTTGTTCCAAGATCGATCAGCATACGATATGAGAAATCCCGATCAATCTCTGCGGCAACTGCGCCTGCTGCAATATCTGCGCCGGAAAATGCCGCAATATTCGGCAGACAGATAACATCCGAAGCCGCATTCTCAAAAGATGGAGAAACGATAAAGTCATTCTGTTCTATCACCCGGATATCCGAATTCTTAAGTGTAAACGGATATCCAAACAGATTCTCTGTCGTAAGCCCTTCTGCAATCGAAAGCATCGTTGCATTTCCTGCCAGAACATATCTGCGGATATGATCTACAGCTTCCGGCGTATTTATAAGCATATGGTCAACACCCTTTTGAATATCCGAAAACAAAAGTGACCGCAGATGCTCCAGACCTTCCTTTGTATCTGCCTCCTGAATCCTCGCTACGACATCAGCACCTGTCGCGATCTGTGAGTTAAGCGTACTGAATGAGCATTTAACCGCTTTCTCGTTCAGATCCACAAGCTCCATACCGATCGTAGTCGTACCGATGTCAATGGCAATGCCATATGCGGAAGTAACAGGCTTCTTTCTCTGTTCGGTTGGCAGATTCATCTTATGCCCTGTAATACCGGTAAGCTGTTCTTCCTCCAGCCGTATCGAGATATCCCTATCTACAATGTACTGGCAGCTTTTTACAAAACTGCCAGTATCCTGATTCCATACCAGACACCGGTTACAGCGTCCTTTCATGCCGCAGTTTCCTGCAAAGACATATCCTGCCGCGGTCAGTACCTGATACAGATTATCTCCTTTATTACATTTGATCTGTTCTGTTCCGTTTACAGTTACATTTATCATTAATTATAAATTCCTGTTGTCATTTTTTCCTTTGGTCTGTAACCATGTTCTGCGAGCGTATTAATGATCAGCTGCTTATGTTCCGGACCAAATGCTTCCAGTGTGATCACAAGTTCAACTGCCGAATTACGGTTGATCGATACAAACTGGTTATGCTCCAGTTTGATGATATTTCCCTGTAAATCTGCAATAATCTTGGAAATATTCATCAATGCGCCCGGCTTATCCGGAAGCAAGGTTGAAACTGTGAAGATACGGCTTCTGGCAATCAGTCCGTGCTGTACTAAGGATGCAAATGTGATCATATCCATATTACCGCCACTTAAGATGCTGACAACCTTCTGTCCCTTCACATTCAGATGCTTTAAGGCTGCAACAGTAAGCAGACCGGAATTTTCAACCAGCATCTTATGATTTTCCAGCATATCAAGGAAGCAGACGATCAGTTCATTGTCTTCTACTGTGATAATACCGTCCAGATTCTTCTGAATGTATGGGAAGATCTTTGATCCCGGAGTCTTAACTGCTGTACCATCTGCGATCGTGTCTACCATTGGAAGTGTCGTTACTTTCTTATTCTTCAAAGAAACCTGCATACAATTTGCGCCTGCGGGTTCTACACCGATCACTTTGATATTCGGATTCATCATCTTGGCCAGTGTAGATACACCGGTAGCCAGTCCGCCACCACCGATTGGAACAAGAATATAATCTACAAACGGAAGCTCCTTGATGATTTCCATTGCGACAGAGCCCTGTCCGGTTGCAACATCCAGATCATCGAATGGATGAATAAAGGTATAACCCTTATCTTCTGCAAGCTCTAATGCATATGCGCAGGATTCGTCGTATACATCTCCATATAAGATAACCTCTGCACCATATGATTTGGTGCGGTTTACTTTGATCAGAGGAGTTGACGATGGCATAACGATCGTTGCTTTTACCCCATATGCTTTTGCTGCATATGCAACACCCTGTGCATGATTTCCGGCTGATGCAGTGATCAGACCTTTCTGTCTTTCTTCGTCTGTCAGTGTACTGATCTTATAATATGCTCCACGGATCTTATACGCTCCGGTAAGCTGCATATTTTCCGGTTTAAAAAATACTTTATTTCCTGTCAGGTTGCTGTAATATTCGCTCTCTACCAGCTTTGTTGGTAAAACAACTTTTTTAATTATATTATATGCCTCTTCAAATTTTTCTAATGTAAGTTCTTCTGCCATTGTCAGTCTCCTTTTTCTGTATTTCATATTCAGACAGTTATTATCCACCATTGTCATTACTTTTTTATTTTCAAACAGTTACTAGAATAAACTGCACGATTTTCATAATTATAGATCAGCTTCATCCATAAGAATGTCAAGCTCGCTTCGGTCTTCGTCAAAGCCTGAGAACAGTGCTTCCACATATGCGGACGGATCAAAACGCTGTAAGTCGTCAATCTTCTCACCGATTCCGATAAATTTAACCGGAACATTCAATTCTGCCTGAATTGCAATCGCGATACCACCCTTGGCTGTACCGTCTAACTTTGTGATCACGATACCATCAATCTCCGTTACATTGCTGAACTGTCTTGCCTGCTCTAATGCATTCTGTCCGGTCGTTCCATCTAACACGATCAAGGATTCTACATTTGCATCCGGATAATCTCTGGAAATGATGCGGCGCATCTTAGCCAGCTCATCCATCAGGTTCTTTTTATTATGAAGTCTTCCAGCTGTATCGATCAATAAAATATCGGTATTTCTTGCCTTTGCAGCAGATACCGCATCGTATACAACTGCCGCAGGATCTGCGCCCTCATTATGAGAGATCATCTCTACACCTGCACGATCCGCCCAGGTCTTTAACTGATCGATCGCGGCTGCACGGAATGTATCAGCGGCTGCAATCAGAACCTTTTTACCGCTCTTCTTATACTGGGCTGCCAGCTTACCGATCGTAGTTGTCTTACCGACACCATTTACACCGATCACAAGTATAACTGATTTTTTCTTTTCAAAATCATATGCACTTTCATCCACCATCATCTGATCTCTTATGATATTGATGATCAGTTCCTTGCATGCCGCAGGTTCTTTGATCCTGGCCTCCTTGACACGTTCTTTCAGGTTCTCGATCACCTTTTCCGTTGTCTCATATCCCATATCAGCCATGATGAATGTCTCTTCCAGTTCTTCATAAAAATCATCATCAATATGGGATGCTCCAAACACGGAAGAAAAACTGTCTACGATACTATTTCTTGTCTTACTGAGTCCTTCTTTTAATCGTTTGAAAAATCCCTTCTTTTCCTCAGCCATAGCTTATACCTCCTTATTTGTCCAGATCGTTCTCGATCAGATTTACGGATACCAAAGTGGATACACCCTTTTCCTGCATCGTAATACCATACAGGATATCGGCTGCTTCCATGGTTCCCTTTCTATGTGAAATGACAATAAACTGTGTGTCCTTTGTCAATCGGTTCAGATACTGTGCAAATCGTCTTACATTTGAATCATCCAATGCTGCTTCGATCTCGTCCAGCAAACAGAATGGTGATGGTTTCAGACTCTGGATCGCAAATAACAGTGCAATCGCAGTCAGTGACTTTTCACCACCGGAAAGCTGCATCATGTTCTGTAATTTCTTTCCCGGCGGCTGTGCAATGATACGGATACCGGTCTCTAACAGATTGGTATCATCGACCAGTTCCAGTGCACCTCGTCCACCACCGAACAGCTCTTTAAAGACCTTGTCGAACATAACCTGGATCTCTTTGAACTTCGTATTGAACTGTTCCTGCATGGATACATTCAATTTCTCGATCACATCTAACAGATTCTTCTCTGCAAGAACGATATCATCATGCTGTCCCTTTAAGAACTCATATCGTTCTGATACTTCTTTATAGTCCTCAATCGCATTGACATTGACATCACCAAGTGATTTGATCTTTGCTTTTACTGCGGTGATCTCTTTCTTTAAGGATGAAAGATCGTTTAATTCCTCATCCCGGAACTCTGCCGCCATATTTAATGTCAATTCATATTCTGCCCACATATAATTTGACAGCTCATCCGACTTCTCCGTATTCTTCTCAATCGCTGAATCAAGCTTGAATACTGCCTTTTCCAAACCTGCGATCTTCTCGGATAATTCTTCCCGGATCGCAAAGAATTCTTTATGACTGGCTGTCATATCATCCCGTTCTTTATGATACGCTGCAAGCTGTTCTTCCTGATCAGATACTTCATCGGAATCTTTCTCGATCGTCTTACGGATCGCCTCTGCCTGTTCTTCTAACTTCGTGATATCTGTTCCTGTCGCCTGTACCTGTGTTATATAGGACGCCAGCTCTTCCTGTAATTTCTCATCATCCAGACGAATACGTCTTATATTCTCCTGAATAAAGTCATCCTTCTGTTTTACTGAGTTATATTCGATCAGTAATTCAGATACCTTCGTATTTGCCGCTGCAAGCTTGCTCTGTGCTTCGATAGCCTTGGCTTCCAGTTCCTTGATCATTTCTTCACACTGAACCTTGGCAGCTTCATGCTTCTTATTATTATCAGCAAGCTGATCTTTATTTGTATTGATCTCCGCTATCTGACTGTTCAACTCATTGATCTCTTTCTGGATCGATGCAAATGCTTTCTCAGACTCTGCAAGCTTGGATGCTACCTGCTCCATATTTAAAGACAACGTATTCTTCTCAAGATATGCCTGCTGAAGTCTTGTGTTTAAGCTCTCAATCTGCGCGCGGAGTGCATCTCTTGACGTTTTTAATTCTTCATCCAGTCCGGCTGCATCCTTTGCGATCAGATTTAACTCATCGATCTTTTCCCTGATCTCATCCAATTCTCTCTTTCGTCCAAGAAGATTACTGGAATTACGGAAAGCACCACCTGTCATTGATCCGCCCGGATTGATCAGTTCACCTTCGATCGTAACCAGTCTCAGAGACTGATTGTATTTTCTCGCAACTGCAAGTGCATGGTCGATGTTATCTACAACCACGATCCTGCCAAGCAGATTCTTAACGAGTCGATCAAATTTTGCATCTGCCTTTACCAGAGAGGAAGCGATACCGATCACGCCCTGTTCTGACAGAACTTCATTTCGAACCTGTCCACGGTCTGTGATCGTATTTAACGGAAGAAAAGTTGCACGACCATATTTGTTCTGTTTTAAGAACTGAATGATCTTCTTTGCCGTGCTGTCATCCTCCGTAACAATATTCTGAATGCTTCCGCCGAGTGCAGTCTCGACAGCAACCTCATACTTCTTATCTACATCGATTATATCAGCAACAACTCCAATAATGCCCGGATTGTTCTTTTTCTGCTCCATAACACGACGGATGCTGTTGCCATAGCCATCATAGCGTTCTGTAATATTCCGGAGTGCTTCCATCTTGGATCTGGTCGCTGATAATTCTTCGTTTGTATTATGTATCCGCTCACGATTGACTTTATTTCTGTTCTGATTTTCTTCCAGGTCCTTTTCTGCAGTTTCGAGTTCCTTGATAATGCCGGATACATTCTGATCCAATACAGATAGCTTTGCCTGTAACTCATCATGTTCCTTCCGGTCGTTATTATCATCACTTTTAAATTGCAGATATCTCTGGTTTAACTGGGTCTTACGGAAGTTGATGTTCTCAAGCATCGCATCATATCTTCCGACCTTCGCCTGAAGATTTCCACTCTCATGGATATATTCGATGATGTCGGATTTACATTCTTCGATCTTATCCTGGCATTCATGGATATAGGCATCCAAGCGGCTGCTTTCTCCTTTTGCAGTATCCAGAGAACCGGAAATGGTTGAAACCTGATCTCCAAGGGCATCCTTTTGTCCTTGATAATTCTCCATCTCTTTCCGATCAGTTTCCCGCTGACGGTTGATCCTGTCGATCTGTTCCTGTATATTCTTATCATTCTGTCGGGAGTTCAAGATCTGCTGGTTGATAACGTTGATCTCACCTTCCAAACGTTCATTTTTTAACCGGAGCTCATGCACCTGATTCTTGGATGCATCGATTGCCTGATTGATCTCCTCTAACGCCTGCTCGATACGCTCATATTCTTCCTTTGTATGCTCCAGTTCTTCTTTATTCTGCGTGAGATCATTATTTAAGATTTCCCGATTCTCTGTATCTTTATCAAGAATCTCTTTTAAATGCTCCATTTCAAGGAAAAAAGCATTGATATCCAGTTTCTTCAGTTCGTCCTTAAACAACAGATATTTTCTCGCTGTTTCTGACTGCTTCTGTAATGGACCGACCTGCTTTTCCAACTCATATAAAATATCATTGACACGACTTAGATTGTCACGCTCTGCCTCTAATGATTTCTCGGCTGCCGCTTTGTTCTTTTTAAATTTTACGATTCCTGCCGCTTCATCGAACAGTTCCCGTCGTTCCTCCGGTTTACCATTTAAGATCTTCTCAATCTGACCCTGTCCGATAATGGAATATCCCTCTTTACCGATACCGGTATCAAAGAACAGCGAATTTACATCCTTTAAACGACTGACTGTACCATTAATAAGATATTCACTTTCTCCCGAACGATACACACGTCTGGCAACCGTTACTTCATTATAATCAATCGGCAGATGATGATCACTGTTATCTAACGTGATCGCTACATAAGCAGAACCCTGTGGCTTACGAAGCTGTGTACCGGAGAAGATTACATCCTCCATCTTAGAGCCTCGGAGACTCTTTGCACTCTGTTCACCAAGTACCC